>Ga0209532_1001499_pt1 | contig 18070 bp, 16 predicted proteins | sample COG_02_FD_184746 | JGI IMG/M metagenome (GOLD analysis project Ga0209532, IMG submission 184746) | Pelagic Microbial community sample from North Sea - COGITO 998_met_02 (SPAdes) (version 2) | ecosystem: Environmental > Aquatic > Marine > Neritic zone/Coastal water | place: Helgoland, sampling... | reverse complement strand
GCTTAACAAACCCTCACCAACCTGAAATTAAAGCTCACGCTGTTGTCCAGTTACGAAGAGATAATGCGCTTGGAACACTTTTTAATATTGTAGGCTTTCAAACAAAAATGAAATATAGTGAGCAGGTACGAGTACTCTCTATGATACCTGGTCTCGAAAAAGCAAAGTTTGCAAGATTAGGAGGTATTCACAGAAATACCTTTATAAATTCCCCATTATTATTAGATGATCAGATGAGATTAAAATCACGCCCAAAAATAAGATTTGCAGGCCAAATTACTGGTGTGGAAGGCTATGTCGAAAGTGCTGCAATGGGTTTACTTGCTGGAAAGCTAGCAGTAGCAGAAATTAAGGCTGAGAAAATCAATAGTCCACCCAACACAACCGCAATGGGTGCTTTAATTAGCCATATTACAGGGGGTGCAGACGCAAAAACATTTCAGCCAATGAATGTAAATTTTGGTTTGTTTCCACCTGTTAATAATGTGAAAGGTGGCCGTCGTAATCGTAAAGATCGCTATAAAGCTTATACAGATAGAGCAAAGAATGACTGGACTACATGGTTAAATAATTCATAGATTATTATCCTGGAGGTGGGTGAATAATGAAAATAGAACGGTTTGCACCCTCGCCTACTGGCTTATTACATCTTGGACATGCTTACTCTGCTTTATTAGCTTATAACTCAGCAATTCGATCCGGTGGCAAATTCTTTATCAGGATTGAAGACATAGATCAGATCAGATGTAAGAAATTATTTATAGAGCAAATATTAGATGATCTAAAATGGCTCGGAATTAATCATGAAAAGCCAATATTAAAACAGTCTTCTAGATTCAAGTTTTATAAAAAAACACTTCAGAGTTTATGGGATAATAACTATTTATTTGGCTGTGATTGCACAAGAAAAGATATCAATATTGCTTCTGCACCTAATGAAAAGACATTATATGGACCAGATGGAATTATATATCCAAATACATGCTTAAATAAGATTAGGTCAAAAAAAATGCCTTCAACGGCTCTTCGATTAAACTTAAATAGTTTAGATAAAAATAACTTTTCTTTTTTCGATAAAAAATATGGAAAGATTTCATTTACTAAAGAAGAAGCAATCGAAAATATTGGATCAGTTATCCTTGCTCGAAAAGATATTGGGATCTCCTATCATCTTTCTGTTGTTTTAGATGATGCATTTCAAGGTATAACAAATGTTACTAGAGGCGAGGATTTGTTAGAAGCAACTAAAATTCATGTTATATTGCAATATATTTTGAACCTCCCCACTCCAGTGTATCATCATCATAAACTTATTCGTGATGAATTTGGTAAAAGGCTTGCTAAGCGAGATGATGCAAGGTCAATAAAAAATTACAGAGAATCTGGATACTCACGCGAAAAAATAATAAAAATGTTAAATTAAACTTCTGGGTTTAAAATAATTTTTTCTGTATCTGCAACTAATTCTGTATAGAAACAAGTTCTTCTGTTGGTATGGCATGCAGGCCCCTTTGGAGTAACTAACAACAAGATACAATCTCTATCACAATCAATTCTCACTTCATCTACTTTCTGTGTATTTCCTGAAGTGAGACCTTTCACCCACAAACTATTTCTTGATCTCGACCAAAAAGTTGCCAGATTTGTATTAATTGTTTTTTCTAGAGATATTTTATTCATCCAGGCAACCATAAGAACTTCAAGTGACGACGAGTCTTGAACTACTGCTGGAATCAATCCTTTATCGTCATATTTCAATGAAGAAATATCAAATTTAACCATTTTTTGCCCCTTTACCTTTTATCTTCTATTTACATGATCTAGTAAGATGTCAGGTGTAATTAATTAATGTATAGTAATATGTCTGATAATTCTGAAATGATAGACCTTTATTCAAAAAAAATACTCGAATTCGCAGGAAATATTCCCCTCACAACTCCTCTTGTTACATTTTCAGGAACTGCCACAAGGCGCTCGCCAATGTGTGGATCAAATTTACAAGTATGGATTACAGTTAATGGAGGCAAAATTACTAATTTTAGCCACGAAGTGAAAACATGCGCATTAGGACAAGCGTCTTCAGCAATCATAGCAGAGCAAATTATAGGATTAAATATAGATCAAGTTAAACTTGGGCGTGATCAATTATTCAATATGCTTACAAAAAATGGACCAATTCCTCAAAATCCATTTGAAAATTTAGAAGTGCTTCTACCCGCGGTTTCATACAAAAACAGACATGCTTCAATTATGCTTAGCTTTGAAACAATTATAGATGCTTATGCAAATATAAATAAGTTATAATAATATTATTTGCACTTTAATTTAACCTTCTAACCTATTGATAATAGTTTTATATATTGATCAGCACCCATTATATATAATAAATTACGTAATGCGTTTCCTTGAGGACTCATTAATGTTGGATCCTTTGCCATAATTAGACGTGCTTCATCTTTTGCCAATTCCATTAAATTTGAATGAACTTCAATATCAGCTATGCGAAATTTAGGTAGGCCTGATTGTGCCACGCCCAATACATCACCTGCACCGCGTAATTTTAAATCGACATTAGCAATTTTAAATCCATCATTTGTCTCTCGAATTGCTTCCAATCTTTTTTTAGCTGTTTTGCCAAGTGGTGGCTCGTACAACATCAAACACGTAGAAGCATCAGATCCCCTTCCAACCCGTCCTCGCAATTGATGTAATTGACTTAATCCAAATCTTTCAGAATGTTCGATGACGATTATAGTTGCATTGGGCACATCAACTCCAACTTCTATTACAGTTGTGGCTACAAGAATTTTTATTTTGTTGTTAATGAAGTCCAACATTACTTCGTCTTTTTCTTCAGCAGGCATTTTACCATGGACTAGCCCAACATTATCTCTTCCTAATACTTTTGAAAGTTTGTTTGCTCGATCTTCAGCTGAAGTTAATTCAATAAACTCACTATCTTCGACCAGTGGGCATACCCAGTAGATTTGGTTACCAGTTTTAATAGCGGCTTTTAGGCGTTCGATTACCTCAAAAATTCTTGAACTTGAAACCATAACAGTATTTATTGGCTTTCGCCCAATTGGTTTTTCATCTAGCTCAGAAAGCTCCATGTCTCCATAATTGGTCAAAGCTAATGATCTAGGAATAGGAGTTGCAGTCATAACCAAAATATCAACTGCATTACCTTTTTTACCTAAGTCCATACGTTGACGAACACCAAAACGATGTTGTTCATCTATTATTGCCAATCTCAGATCATTATATTTGATGCTTTCTTGAAAAACAGCATGAGTGCCAACAATAATCTGTATTTTACCAGTAGCTATTGCTTCAATTTTAAATTTACGCTCTTTTCCCTTATCTCGGCCAGATAAACTTTCGAGTATAATTCCTGCCTTGGCTGCTAATGGTTTTAAAGTATCTTCATGTTGCTTTGTTAAAATCTCAGTTGGCGCCATTATAACTGCTTGACCACCCGCTTCAATCGCACTGAGCATACATAAAAAAGCAATAAGAGTTTTGCCCGATCCAACGTCACCTTGCAAAAGCCTATTCATTCGAAAAGGTTGAGACATATCATCTCTAATTTCATCAATCACTCTTAACTGTGCATTTGTAAGATCAAATGGCAGTAATTTAATTACTTTTGATGATAAAGTTCCATTCCCTATATTTTTTATTCCTTTAGATTTTCTATAATTTTCTCTTGCTATTGCTAATGTTAATTGGTGTGCCAGCAATTCATCATATGCTAATCTTAAACGATTAATTGAGTCAGAATTTATTTGATTTATGTTTTTTGGCAAATGAGAATCTTGCAAAGCTTCGACCCAAGTAGGCCATGCATATTTATTAATAATTGATGGACTTATCCATTCATTTAAGCCTGGAACCAATTTTAAGGCTTGCCTGGCAGCTTTTGATATTGTTTTTTGAGTAATTCCTGCAGATAAAGAATATAGTGGCTCTATAAGCGGAACTTGTTCTTCGTTGCCAGGCTTCAAAACATAATCTGGGTGAGTAATTTGCGCTCTACCTTCAAAATACTCTAATTTTCCAGATATCAGCACCTTATGATCAATTGGAAACAAATCTCGTAACCATTTTTTTTTCGAATGAAAAAAAACTAGTTGAAATGATGTTTTTGTGTCACTTACATTTATTTTGTAGGGCCTATTTTTTTGTAGATTTTCAATATGTTCATCAACAGTTATTTCTACAATGATTATATCGTTATTTGATTTGCCAAAAACTGTATCAACTTTATTTCTAGTCAGAAGCGAATAAGGCAAATTAAATAAAAGGTCGCGCGGTGAATTAATATCTAATTTCGATAAATTTAATGCAATCTTGGGACCTATTCCTGAAAATTGAGTTAATTGCCCAAATAATGGGAAGAGTATTTGAGGTCTACTTGGCATCTGCTAATTTATTTATATCTATTAAATCCAGCCATTCTGTTTCAGATAAAACCTTTACTCCTAATTCAATTGCTTTTCTTTCTTTTGAGCCAGCACCTGGACCAGCAATCACAAAATCTGTTTTTTTAGATACTGAACCTGAAACCTTTGCTCCATACTTTTCAGCAGAAATCTTTGCTTCAGAACGTGTCATGCGCTCTAAACTTCCTGTAAATACAACGACTTTACCGTCAACAGCACTATCCGAAACTAAAACATTTAATTCACTTTCAATTTCAAGTTCATCAACTAAATTATCGATTATTTTTCTTTGGGATGGATTACAAAATACTTGAACAATAGTTTTAGCTAATATTTCACCCACCCCATCAATAGATAACAACTCAGACCATTTTTTATCTTCCATATTCTTCGCTTCATCCATTGATTTTCTTAAATTATCAAAAGATTTATAATGTTTAGATAATAATGAAGCAGAATTTTCTCCAACATGGCGTATTCCAAGGGCATAAAGCATTTTATTTAATGGTATTTTTCGCTTTGCTTCTATAGCATTAAATAGATTATTTGCCGATTTTTTCCCCCAACCATCTCTATTTTCCAAACGCTGGATCCCATTTTCATAACGCAATTTTAACTTAAATATATCAGAAGGTTCCTTAACCCATCCCAATTCATAAAATTGTTCTATTTGTCTGTTGCCAAGTCCTTCAATGTCAAAAGCACCCCTAGATACGAAATGAGCTAAACCCTGGACGGCTTGGGCGGGGCAAGTTATTCCACCGATACATCTCGCCACGCTGTCACCTTCAATACGTTCACTCGGACTATTACATTCCGGGCAAAGAGTTGGGAATGAATAAGGTTTGCTTGTTGAATTTCGCTTTGAAATATCTACATCACTAATTTTCGGGATTACATCTCCTGCCCTGTATATATGAACCCAATCACCTTCTCGGATATCATTTCCACCTCTGATGAGATTTCCTTTTGAGTCTCTACCTTTAATATAATCTTCATTATGAAGTGTTGCGTTTGAAACTATAACCCCACCAACATTTACAGGCTTTAATCGAGCAACAGGAGATAATGCACCTGTTCTGCCAACCTGAATCTCAATAGATTGCAACCAAGTTTTTGCAATTTCAGCCGGAAATTTATGTGCTATTGCCCATCTAGGAGTGGTAGATCGATAACCTAATCTATCTTGAAACAATAGATTATCAACTTTATAAACAACACCATCTATATCATAGCCAAGATCCGCTCTTTTATTTGATATCTTATCGTAATGATGTATTAATTCTTTTGGTCCATAACATTTTTTTGTTAAGTCGTTTGTTGAAAATCCAAAATCTCTTAACTTATTTATGGCATTATATTGGGTGTCAGAAATTGGAGTAGAAACTTCACCCCATGCATACGCATAAAATTTCAGAGGTCGTGATGCAGTTACACTTCTATCAAGTTGTCGTAAGGATCCAGCAGCAGCATTTCTCGGATTAGCAAATACTTTAGCATTATTTTTTTCTTGTTTAATATTTAATTTATTAAAGTCATCCATACTCATATAAACCTCACCTCTAACCTCTAATATGCTGGGTGCATTATGAATATTTTTTGGAATGTTTTGTATTGTTTTGGCATTTTCTGTTACATTTTCACCAACTTCTCCATCACCTCGTGTTGTCGCCTGAGACAATTTACCATCAAGATATTTTAATGATAATGAAAGGCCATCTATTTTTGGTTCCGCGACATATGTTATAATTGTGTCTTCATGACCAAGGATTTTTTTAATTCTATGATCAAAATCAATTATATCCTGTTCATCAAAACCATTTGCTAAGGATAGCATCTTTACCGAATGTTTTATTTTCTTAAATGAATTAGAAGGTTTTGAACCTACTTTATTACTCACACTGTTTTGAAGCTTAAGGTTTGGAAATCTTAACTCAATGTCTGAATTTCTCTTTTTTAATATATCATATTCTGAGTCAGATAAATTAGGCGCATCATTATTATAATAATCACTATTAGCTCTATCTAATATTTCATTTAGTCGAATAAGCTCTTTCTTGGCCTCAACCTCATCTAAATCTTCAACAGAGTAATCATTTAACATTTAGCAAACCTACGTATATGTTATTTAATAAAATTTAAGATTAAGTTAGCCAAGCGTAAAGTATAAACTTAAAAAATAAAGTTATAAAGTCATAGAGATTTAATTTAATAAAAGACTAAATAATGTCTTGAGAGAGTTATTGATTAAACTATAAGCAACAAAAAATGGACAATAATATGAAACAAAGCACAAAAGCTCTTAATTCAATGGGCTTTCCTAAGGATCCTAAGGATACTCGTGTTCTTGTTGCTATGTCAGGAGGGGTAGATAGCTCTGTAGTCGCAGCAATGCTTTGCGATGAAGGTTATGACGTTGTTGGAGTAACATTACAATTATATGATCATGGTGCTGCCTTAGCTAAGAAAGGAGCCTGTTGTGCGGGAATAGATATCCAGGATGCTCGAAGAGTGGCAGAAGAAATGGGTTTTCCACATTATGTTTTAGATTATGAAAATAAATTTAAAGAAAGTGTAATTGACGAATTTGCAGATGCTTATTTAGCTGGGGCGACACCAGTTCCTTGCATACGATGCAATGAACGCGTGAAATTCAGAGACTTATTAGAGACAGCAAAAGATTTAGATGCTGACTGCATGGCTACAGGGCATTATATTCAGCGGTTTGTTCAAAATGGAAAAGCAGAGTTGCATAAAGCCGCAGATCAAGATCGAGATCAAAGCTATTTTTTATTCTCAACCAAACAAAAACAACTAGATTATTTACGGTTTCCACTTGGCCACCTTAAGTCAAAAAAAGATACACGTGAATTAGCCCATAAATATGGACTGCCAGTGGCAGATAAGCCTGATAGCCAAGATATATGTTTTGTACCAAATGGTTCATATGCTGCAGTAATAGAAAAATTGCGGCCTGAAGCAGCAAACCCAGGTCAAATAGTTAATCAAAGTGGAGAAGTATTGGGAGAGCATAAAGGAATAATAAATTATACTGTTGGTCAACGCCGAGGACTTGGTATTGGGGGCGGAGATCCACTATATGTAATCAAACTTGATGCTGATAACAGGCAAGTTATTGTTGGGCCAAAAGAATCCCTTGCTACCAGAACAATTTTAATCAAAGAGATTAATTGGCTTGGTGAAGACAATTTTCTAGATTCGAAAGAGCGTTCACTGTCAGTTCGTGTTAGATCTACTCGATCGCCGAAAGAAGCAATTATTAGGCCAATATCTGAAACAACTGCATCCGTGGAGTTAATAATGGCAGAAGAAGGCATAGCACCAGGACAAGCATGTGTTTTCTATGATAATGAAAGTACCAGGATATATGGTGGCGGGTGGATCACAGATAAATAACGATTTATTAAGATTTTTTATGGCAGTACTTAATAAAACTAAATATGAAGAAAAAAATTTTCTGACATAAACTATTAAAACTGATTTGGTACGTCAAAAGAAACATAATAAACATTTACCTATGGTTTTTTTGGAACTCTTTTAATGTTTCATTTTAATCAGTTATGAAAAATTTAAATCATAAAATATTACTTTAATCTTGCTCATAATAATAAAAGTGATCAAAAGAGTAAAAAATGGAGTTGGATAATGTCATTAGATGCAATTTTAGACCATGTTGATGGAGATCTTGAAAATTCAATAGCTCGCTTAATGGAATTAATGCGTATTGAAAGCATTTCAACAGATCCACAATATTCAGATGAATGTGTTGCTGCAGCTGAATGGCTTGTAGATGATTTAATATCTATTGGATTTAATGCAGAGATTAGGGAAACTCCGGGACACCCTATGGTTATGGCAACTGGTGGCAAAGGAGGAACTCATACATTATTTTACGGTCACTATGATGTACAACCCATTGATCCAATCGAATTATGGAATAATCATCCATTTAAACCTAAGTTGGAGGAAACTAAAAAAGGTCCAGTAATTCGAGGTCGTGGAGCATCTGATGATAAAGGTCAATTAATGACATTTATTGAAGCATGCAGGGCATACAAAGAAGTTACAGGTAAATTACCTAATAGAATTTCTGTTTTTTTTGAAGGCGAAGAAGAAAGCGGATCACCATCATTGGTACCATATTTGAAAGATCACATAGATGAACTTAAAGCTGATATTGCGTTAATTTGTGATACAGGAATGGTTGAAAAAGACACACCATCCATCGTTACAATGCTTCGGGGCATGGTTAGCCAAGAAATCACAATAAAAGGCCCAAGTAAAGATTTACATTCTGGAATGTATGGAGGTCCATCTATAAACCCAATAAGAGTCCTTACAAAGGCTCTAGGAGCAATGCATGACGATAATGGTCGTGTAACACTTGAAGGGTTTTATGAAGGTGTTGAAGAAATACCTGAAAAAATTATGCAACAATGGGATAATTTATCTTTTGATGAAAATTCGTTCTTATCAGAAGTAGGTTTAAAAATTCCAGCAGGCGAAAAAGATAGATCAGTTTTAGAGCAGATATGGTCTCGACCAACAGCTGAAATAAACGGTATTTGGGGAGGTTACACGGGAGAAGGATTTAAAACAGTATTGCCAAGCGAAGCCCATGCAAAAGTGAGTTTTAGATTGGTAGGAAAACAAAATCCCGATAAAATTCAATCAGCATTTAATAGACATCTTGAGAAGTATTTGCCAGAAGATTGTACATTGGAATATAAATTACATGGTTCTTCCATGGCATCAAACATGGCAATTGATAACCCATCATTTGAAATTGCTAGAAATGCTTTATCTTCAGAGTGGGAAAACTCTGGTGTATACGTGGGTTGCGGTGGCTCAATTCCAATTGCTGGGCATTTTCAAACCATAATAGGCTTAGAAACTATGCTTATTGGATTTGCTCAAGACGATGATTCAATACATTCACCAAACGAAAAATACGACATACGAAGTTTTCACAAAGGCATAAGATCTTGGGTAAGAATCTTGCACGCCTTAGCTTAGCACATTAAGTACCTGATTTCCTTGCAGATCTACCGCCTCGTCTACCAGTTTTTTTAGATTTTAATAATCCTGAACGAAGTACACTAGTCATTGGATGATTGCTAAACTTTCCCTGGTATTCCTCTAATAAAATATTGATATCTTCTGTTAAATCAGTTTTGGAACCTTCAAGTGCCCAATCTAAAAATATCATTCGGCATTCTTCAATAGTTATTCCATCAATTCTATATGACTCAAATATCATACCACGTGGGTCTATACTGAGATTTCCTTTAAAAACCATAGCAATTTCCTAGTTCATCTATAAATTTCTAATAATGTTTGAATATTTAGAACAGTTTAATCACGTCACTATTTAATAAAAATACGTAAAATCATATAACTATTTTAGTATCTTTAATACTGATTTTGCAGCTAATAAGTGATTATCTTCTTGATTTATTCCTAGTTTATTCATCGTTTCTGACATTGCCAAAATTTGATTATTATCACTATTTAATAATGAGTTAAGGCTATTTGTTATTTTTTCAACTGTACAATTTTCAAACAAATGTTCAGGTATTACTTTTGTGTTTGTAATAATATTTATCAAATTAGCTGTATCTATTTTTGCTAAACGCTTAACCATTTTAGTAGTAAGCCAATTTGCTTTGTAAGCAATAACCATTGGACATTTTTTTGCAGCCAACTCTAATGCAACAGTTCCTGATGTCGCCAATGCTGCCGAACTAATAGAGTAAGTTATAAATTTATCATATTCTATTTGTTTCGTGTCTTTACCACTGTTTAAAAGCAATAATGGCTTTACACTCCAAGAATTTACAGCTTTCAAAACATCTTCTTCCACTGTTAAGGCAACGGGCAAAACAAATTGTACATTAGGATACAATTTTTGAATATTACCAGTAACCTTATCAAAAATTGGACACATTCTATTTATTTCACTTATTCTTGAGCCAGGTAAAATTGTTATTATTGGTCCATCATGTAAATTATGTTGTTTCTTGAATTTTTTTTGAGCCTCTACAGTCACATTAGGGCTAAAAACCACAGGATGTCCTACAAAGTCACTCGTCATACCTTCAGCTTCCATATACGGAGGTTCAAAGGGCAACAAAGCTAAAACATGATCAACATATTTTGACATTTTGGCAGCTCTTTCAGGTCGCCAAGCCCAGACTGATGGTGCAACGTAATGTATAATTTTTATTTTTGGATGAGCCTTACGGACCTTTTTTGCCACTCGCATACAAAAATCAGGGCTATCAATAGTAATTAATACATCAGGGCGTTGATTTATTATAGAATTTGCTGTCGTATTTATTCGGGACAACAACATTGGTATTTTGGGTATAATTTCGGCCAAACCCATTAACGATAGATCCGATATGTTAAATAAACTTTTAAGTCCTGCAGCCTCCATAAGCGGACCACCAATTCCAGAAAATATGATTTTCTGATCTGTTTCATACCTTAGTCCTTCAATTAAAGAAGCCCCAAGCTTATCACCAGATAATTCTCCAGCTATCATAAAAAACTTTAAATTATTCATTTTTAATATTTGTCGAAACGGATAAAATAAACACTCCAAGATGATTTGCTAAATCAATACAATCATCTTTATCAATCATCTGAACGCTATCTGCTTTTATTGCAAGGCCAGAAAAACCTGCATCAGCTATAGTTTTAATTGTTTCTACACCTATTGAGGGAACATCAATTCGAGTATCTTGGTCTATTTTTGGTGATTTGATGAATACACCTCTTCCACCATTTTCATCATAAAGGTATTTATGTTTATTTGTGCTAGCAAATTTAATTAGTTCATCTGAACCTTGAATGGTTTCTATACCTAAACATAAACCCTGGCCAACAATACAGGCTTGCCCAATATCAATCTTTGAAATGCAATCTAAGATTTCAAAACCACGCATTATATCACTTAAGTCATTATTTGAAGGCTTTAGATTGGTTAAATTGCCCTCTGGAACAAATAAATTTTTTAAAATTTGATTAGCTGCCAATATTTCTAATCCCTCTTTTTCAAAAATTTTGGCTACAATTTTCAATATTGTGTCATCACCACTTCTTAAAGCAGGTAAAAGTTTTGATGCAATCTTTAAAAACTTTGCATCAAACTTTAATGGATTTAATTTTGGCCGCTTCATAGCTCCAGCAAATACTACCTGATTGCAGCCCATTTCCTTTAAAGATGCAAATAGAGAATTAGGTTTTTCGTATTTTGCAGTTAATACCGGCAAATCATCCAACCAGTTCAATTCCACTCCCTCAAAATGTATTATTCGAAAATCTAAATGATGTTTTTTACAATATTCAACAATTTTCATAGGTAAATCACCTGAACCTGCAACAATTGCTAAACATGTTGTTTGCATTGACTAATCCTTTGAGGAAATTGTCAGGGATCGTGAAGTTTCTGAAGTGATAAAAGAAATCATTTCTTCAACTAATGGGTTCCCTTTATATAGATCAAGCGTTGGCTTAATAGCATCCCTAACAGTACTTTCACTCTGAAAAATAAGTTTAAATGCTGCTCTTAATCCATTTATGTGATTTTTATCAACACCTGCCCTTTTCAGCCCAATAAGATTTAATCCATCAAGATTTGCTCTTTCACCAATAACCATTCCCATTGGTATTACATCAGCAACTACCGCAGACAAGCCACCGATCATTGCACCACGCCCTACCCTACAGAATTGGTGAACACCCGCTAAAGCTCCAATGACAACGTTATTTTCAATAATACAATGGCCACCTAATGACGCATTATTAGCCATAATGACATTATTACCTACAATACAGTCATGTCCAATATGGACCCCCATCATAAATAGTCCATCATCACCAATTTTTGTTAATCCACCCCCACCATCAGTCCCTGGATTCATAGTAACATGTTCTCGGATTCTATTTCTTTTACCAATCTCTAATTTTGTCCGCTCACCGGAAAATTTTAAATCCTGAGGAATATGACCAATAGAAGCAAATGGAAATATAGTTGTTTTCTCTCCAATAGTCGTCCATCCAGACACCACAACGTGTGACTTCAACTCTATACCATCATTTAAAGTAACTTCTGAGCCTATATGACAGAATGGTCCAATGGTAACATTAGCACCAATTATAGCTCCACTATCTATTACGCTACTTGGGTGAACAATTGCACTTTTATCAATAGACATTCTATTATGCCTCTTCTGGTGGAACCATCATTGCAGTAAATTCTGCCTCAGCAACAACAAGATCTCCAACTTTGCCCTCACCATAAAATTTCCACAACTTTCCACGACCTCTTAAAACTTTTACATGTAATTCTAATTGATCAGGGGGAGATACAACATGTCGAAATTTACATTTATCAATTGTCAAAAAATACACTAGCATATTATTATCAATCATATTTAATGTTTTAACGACAAGCACAGCAGCAGTCTGAGCCATAGCCTCAACGATTGTAACGCCAGGCATTACAGGTCTTTCAGGGAAATGTCCCTGAAAATGCGGTTCATTAAAAGTTACGTTTTTTATTCCTATTGCACTTTCATTTAATTTTATTTCTTTAACAGCATCTATTAATAAAAACGGATATCTGTGAGGTATCATTCGTTTTATATCTTGAATATCTGCACTTTGATATTCTGGATCAATATTTGACATCTTATAATCCTTATAATTAGTTTTATACTAATTTTTTAATTGTTCGTTTATTTTATTTATTGCTGATATTGTTATGTCACTTCCAAGGCTAGCCAATGCAACCGTATCCTTGTTTAAAAGCACTTCAATACCTAATTCATTAATATAATCTAGTAATATGGGCGTTACTTTTTCAAAAAATAATTTTCTATTTTTATTTAAAAAGATATTAATTTTTCGTTGTTTATCTGCTTGTTCTAATCTAATTTTTTTTACTTTTTCATCAAACTTAATTGCTAGTACATCAAATTCAATTTTTGAAATTGTTTTACGAGTTTTAGTAAGCTCAGATTCTTCTAACTCTAAGGCTGTTTCTATAGTTCTATTCTCTTGAGACAGTTGTGAGACTTGATTTTCAACATTTTGTAGTACCCTTTTACCCCATTCACTTTCAGAAAATAATGCATCTTGATCCAAAACAGCTATTGATGAAAATTTCTTATATACAGGATAAGTTTGCGCATAACTTAAGTTAGTAAAACAAATAAATAATACGTTAATTAAAACATATTTAAATATTTTTTGGAACATAATTAAAACCTAGTATCAATAGTAAAGCGAAAGTTTTCTGATACATCATATTTTTCTTTTTTGATTGGTTTGGACCAATTAAAGCGCAATGGACCAATTGCAGTGTCCCAGAAAATAGAAACACCTAAAGCAGATCTTATCTCAGAGCTATCATCTATTCTTCCTGAACCTGTATTATCAAGACCCCATAAAGAACCAGAATCTAAAAATAAACCACCAAAAACCCCATATTCTTCAGGAATACCAATTGGGAAAGAAGCTTCTAAACTGAGAGATGTAAAGTATTTACCCCCTAATGGGACATTACTGTAATCATTATCGATTGGACCTATTCCTTGATTTCTAAAGCCTTTTAGACCATCACCACCTAGAAAAAATCTATTTGATATACTAGCATCTGATCCAACAATTACACCTGAGGAAAACTCAGTAGACAAAATAATATCATCACGGAACATTGTTCTATATGTTTTGTAATCAAGTTTAGATTTTGAATATGAAATATTTCCACCTAAACCGTTTAACTCTTGAGTAATTTTAAAATCAAATCCTGAAGTTGGGTTTACAACTGAATTTGTCTTATCAATATTATATGATAAAATAATACCACTTTTATTACTTTTTCCAATATCGGCTGATATCAACGGAGATATTGTATTAGATGATGGAGTTTCTGTAACTTTGTCTGCATCAAAGCGATAAGCAACAGTCAGATTTGAATCCCGACTTAGTGGGAATCCTAATTTTGGTGCAAAAAATAACTTAGAATTCTTTAAAGGGGTAGAAGTTGGTGTTGAAGTTGTTTGACCAAAAGAAATACCCGCAAAAAGATTTCTTCCTAAATATGATGGATCTTCTAAAGCAAAAACTGTTTGCTTTTCAATTTTACTCGATGATAGATTTAACTTAACTGCCTGCCCTCTACCTAGAAAATTACGCTCATTTATATTGAATGTGAATACAGTTCCATCAGATGAGTTATACCCAGCACCAATACCAAGACTGCCTGTAGGTTTTTCAGTGAGTTTGACTTCTATAATTATTTTTTCTGGCACTGAACCTTCTCGAGTACTTGTTTCAACATTGCTGAAAAAACCAAGACCTCGAATTTTATCAACTGCTTCAAGAACTTTTCTGCGATTAAATGGGTCTCCCTCAACAAAATCAAATTGTAACCTTATTACTTCATCTAAAGTTGTTGAGTTGCCCTCAACTTCAATTCTTTCAACAAAAACTTTTTGTGTTTCCTTAATCTGAATTTCAACATCCATTGTCAAATTTTCATCATTTCGAGAAACTAAAGGAACAGGCTCATAAAATCTAAAGCCATTTTTAGCTAAATAAATATCTACTTCGTTAATAAGTTTAGTAATGCGTCTACTGTCATATTTGCTTCCATTTTTTATTCTATTTATTTTAACAAGAGATTTTTTATCTATATTTATTGTGGTTGTATTAAATTTAATTTCACTAAAACTGTATTTTTGGCCTTCTTTAATATTGTAATTAATTAAAAATGCATCTTTTTCTCTTGTTAACTCAACAGATGATTGTACTTCAAAATCTATAAAACCCTTGTTGATATAAAAATTCCGTAAAAGATCAATATCGTAATCCAGTTTATCTTTTACGAACGTATCAGATTTGATAAAACGTCTGAATATTCCTGCTTGTTTTGTAGCTATAACACCTTTTAATCTCAAATCAGAAAAAACCCGATTTCCAGTAAAAGTAATTTTTTCCACTTCAGTTATGCGACCTTCAGTAATCTCAAAAACTAAATCTACGCGATTATCTGATAACTCAATGACTTTTGGTGTAACAATTGCAGATATACGTCCAGTATCAGCATATGCAGTAGCAATCTTGTCAGTATCTTTTTCTACTTGTGATATTAAAAGAGTTTGTCTTTGTTTTGACGTGATTAATTCATTTAAATTAACATCATTTAATGACTTATTCCCTTCAAAACTGATTGAATTTATGGTTGGATTTTCAATAACATTTATATTCAAAATATTATTAACTAATGAGATATCAACAGTCTTAAAATATGACGATTTTTTTATGCTTTGTAAAGCAGAGTTCAATTGAGTTGGGCTATATGCACTTCCAAGCTGAACCTTAGAAAGACTTATAATTGTATCTGAAGAAATTCTTTTATTTCCATCTACATTTATTGAAGATACTAAAGTTTCTTGAGTATGTGCTTTATTTGGCAAGATTGAGAATGATAATAATAAGGTAATAATAAATAAAATAACATTTAAATTTTGAAAAATATTATTTCTTCGTAATCTAAAAAACACAGCCATTCCTCGAATCCTAAAAAATTTATTCTATTTTAAATTATATACATTAAAACATAAAGAAAGATTATTTTTAAAACATATACATATTTTTTAATTCCAAAATAATAATACACGTGAGATATCATTAACTGAAACAAAAAACATTAAAGTTATTAATAATGAAATTGCCAGTATGGCTGTATAATTAAGGTACTTGGGGTTAGGTTTTCTTTTCGTGATACCTTCATAAGCAAACATCATCAGATGTCCTCCGTCCAAAATAGGAATAGGTAAAAGATTTAAAAATCCAATAGAAGTAGAAATTATTGCAATTAGTGGTATAAAATATGAAATATCAGATTTAGCAATATCACTTGAAACATGTGCAATGCCTACTGGGCCTTGAAGGTTTTCAAAACCTACTTCTCCAGTAATAATTTTTGATATTTGCTTTAAAGATTGGGTTATAACTAAATATGTTTTTTGTATGCCAATTTTAATTGCTTCAAAAAGCGATATAGATTCAATAGATGGGGATATTGCGAGAGATGACGACACCCCAATAGATACCTTTTGTTCTAATTCCCCGTTTGCATTTTGAAATTCTCTGAGCATGGGTGTAATGGATAAGCTTAATATTTCACCATCTCTTGAAACATCTATATTTTGCTTTTTGGATTTCGAAACAATAATTAATTGTTGCAACTGTTTAAATGAAGTAATTGAAACACCATTAAAGCTAGTAATTAAATCTCCAGACTTTAGCCCTGCACTACTCGCTGGTGATACCGGTATAACTGAGCCAACAATTGCAACAGATGGAAAAGGTCCAATTGAATTTATTTGTTTACCCTTGCGCTCTAGCACATACTTTGTAAATTGTTCGCTGTTATCTTCTGACATAAATGAATAAATATCTGAAAAATTTGATATTTTTTTATCATTTATTGAGATAATAATATCATTTTTTTTAATATCATATCCATTACTAAATGCTGTATGAATATTTCCTATAATAGGTTCATTTGACGGTTTCCCGTACCACAAAAGTAATGAAGTAAAAATGAAGAATGATAATAAAAAGTTTGCAATTGGGCCTGCTAAAACAGTCAATGTCTTTGATTTTAAGCTAGCATTATTAAAAGAGTTATCTTTTTCTATTGGCTCAGATACAAAACTCGATACATCTGTATCTCCCAAGAATTTAACGTATCCACCTAGTGGTATTGCTGCTATTTGCCATAAAGTTCCACGTTTATCTTGCCATGAACAAACTTTAGGACCCATTCCAACTGAAAAAACTACAGCATGAATACCGCATAATCTTCCGATAATGTAATGACCATATTCATGAACAAATACTACAATAGTTATAATTATCAAAAATGGCAAAACTGAGACCAATGGACCACCAATCATTGGTATAGATCCGACAAAATCAATCATGTTTTAAACTTTCAACTGCTTTATAGACAAAATCACGAGTATGCTGATCCTGGTCAATTACTTGTTCAATGTTTGAATAATAATCAGTTTTATTATTTTTATATTCAATAAGTGCTAGCTCAACAAATTGAAACATATCTAAAAACTTTATTTTACCCTCTATGAACAAATCGAGAGATTGCTCTTTAGCAGCATTAAAAGCTGCCCCAGCTAATCCACCAAGCTTGATGGCATCAATTGCAAGGCTTATAGCTGGAAACTTGTAATGATCTATTTCTACAAAATTAAGTTGTTTCAATTTTACAAAGTCTAATCGCTCGACAGCTAACTCTTCTCTATTTGGATAGTTTAATGCAAAACCAATAGCTCCAGTCATATCAGCAGGCCCTAATTGTGCTATGATTGCTCCATCAATAAAGCCAACCATGGAATGAATGATGGATTCTGGATGAATTAAGACTTCTATTTTTTTTTCTGAAATATCAAATAATTCATATGTTTCAATGAGTTCCATTGCTTTATTAAACATAGATGCACTATCTATAGATATTCTTTTTCCCATATTCCAATTTGGATGATTTGCTGCTTGTTCTGGAGTTA
>Ga0209532_1001498_pt1 | contig 18077 bp, 19 predicted proteins | sample COG_02_FD_184746 | JGI IMG/M metagenome (GOLD analysis project Ga0209532, IMG submission 184746) | Pelagic Microbial community sample from North Sea - COGITO 998_met_02 (SPAdes) (version 2) | ecosystem: Environmental > Aquatic > Marine > Neritic zone/Coastal water | place: Helgoland, sampling... | reverse complement strand
AATACATTAATGGGTTTTATAATCCTCGACGCAGGCATTCTACGCTAGGCGGTAAAAGCCCCCTCGCATTTGAAAGAAGGGCTGCGTAAATGAGTTAGGTGTTCGCAACTAAACGCGGACAAGTCCAAACATGCCAAGTTTCATTAAAATTGCTGCCTTAAAGAGCTCAGAAAAAATATGATCTAGCGTTAGTAAATGACCCCAAATTACGATGAAAATGATGGAAAAAAGTGAACTTATAAATAGGCAAAAGAACATTCCAGTAATCGCAACTGGAATATTATGCCGTGCGACTAACCAAATCACATGCCCAAACGTGTAATAAAAGATAACCCAAGTAGTTGCGCCAAGAGCCGCCAGAAAAACCCATCCGATCGGCAATGGTAAAATATTCAATAAAGAGGTCTGGTTTAAAAGAGCTTCAGCGAACAAAATCAATACGAATATCGAAATGGTACCATGGTCACACAGTATTTTTCGCATAAAATACACGACTTCGTTCCGCGGAACGATATGATCCCTGACACTGGACAATTTAGTATGACACCCATCTACTAATATTGGTGTAAGAAAGCCTTCTATGGGCAAAAATGCAAGTGTATGTTGGTTATTCGCTAATTATTAATACCCGCTGTGGTCTTACCGCGACGGTCGTTTCGCAGGTTTGCGTATAACACATGGGTGCGCCAGCGGCCTGCTATTTGCAGATAGCTTTGTGCGACGCCCTCATATTTAAAACCAGACTTTTCCAAAAGGCCACGCGACGGTTTGTTTTCGGGCAATGTCGCTGCTTCGATCCGGCTCAGATCAAGTTTCGAAAAACTATATGCGACAATAGCATTAATAGCTTCGGACATATAACCCATCCGGGCAAAGTCAGCGCCGATCCAATATCCCAATGTGCCCGACTGTGCAGGACCGCGGCGAATATTATCCAACGTAATGGCCCCTAATAATTGTTGGTCTTCGTTTCGTACAACAAACAAGGGTAATCCATTATTGCTACTGATGGTTTTATTTGCCCAATAAACGCGATTCTGGAAAGCACGCTTTGAAAATTGGTCAGGCGCCCAAACGGGTTCCCAATCTTTTAAAAACTGTATCGATTTTTGTCGTTGCTCAACCCAAGCCGAATGATCACCAATTTCTGGCAACCGCAAAGTACATCTTTGCGTTGGCAACGTAAGGCTGGGTTGACGGTTGAAAAACATTCCTAGGCCACCAAACGGTTCGCCAACTGCTCGACATTAGGGGCGTCAGCTACAGGCCCATACAAGGCCAATGCAGGTGATTTAGAGCAAAGGTCTGCTGCAAATTGTTTAACTTGGTCAGCATCCACGGCATCGATTTTAGCGATAACTTCGTCCAGTTCTGGTACCCGGTTAAAAATAGACACCATACGTGCCAAACGCTCGCACCTTGAGGATGCACCCTCTAGACCCATCAACATCCCTGCCTTCATTTGAGCGCGAGCCCGGGCCACTTCTTCTTCGCTCATATCTTGTGCGGATCGCTTCAATTCATCAACTGTGATATTCGCAAGCCCGGCAATATCGTCCCCGCTTGTGCCGGAATAAATTGTCATCATTCCACTGTCAGCGAAAGCACCTGCGGATGCATAGATTGAATAACAAAGCCCGCGTTTTTCACGCACCTCTTGGAACAACCGTGATGACATGCCTCCGCCCAATGCCGTGGCATAGATTTGTGCGGTATAGATATCATCATCCAGATAGCTCGCTGATTCCAACGACAGGGCAAAGTGTGCCTGCTCCAAATCTTTGACAATACGCATTTCGCCACCCATAAATTCTGCTTTGGGGTTGATGAAAGTTGGCGTTTTCTTCAGTTGGCCAAACGCTTGTGTTGCGGCTTGAACCAATTGATCGTGATCAACTGCGCCTGCCGCGGCCAGAACCATTTGTTCAGGGCCGTAATGTTCACCAACAAAACTTTCTAAATCTTCACGGCTAAACGCGCGTACACGCTCTGCTGGGCCAAGGATCGGACGACCCATCGATTGATCAGGGTATGCGGTATCTTGGAGCCAGTCGAAAATGATATCATCTGGCGTGTCCAGTGATTGTCCAATTTCTTGTAAAATCACACCGCGTTCGATTTCCAACTCTTTGGGATCAAAGATTGAATTCAACACAATGTCTGAAATGACATCCATCGCCAATGGCACGTCGTTTTCCAAAACGCGCACATAGTACGCAGTCATTTCACGGCTAGTATAGGCGTTGATATATCCGCCTACATCTTCAATCGCTTCTGCGATTTGCAGCGCGTTGCGTTTTTTGGTGCCCTTAAAGGCCATATGTTCCAGAAAGTGCGCAATGCCGTTTTGTTCAAGACGTTCGTGGCGACAACCAGCGCTGACCCAAACACCCAAGGATGCAGATTTTAGACCAGGCATGTTTTCAGTTACGATACGGAACCCATTGTCTAGGGTTGTGATTTGGACGCTGTCGTTCATTTAATACCTTTGCGTATAACGGCTTCGACAGCCGCGAGATCACCTGCGACGCGTGTCATACGTTCACTGCGTTCAAACAAGTCTGCCATATGTGCTGGCAATTCCGGGTGGATGCCACAGGCGTCTTTGACGGCGGCTGGAAATTTGGCGGGATGTGCGGTGGCCAAGGTAATCATTGGCGCGTCGCCCATGTGTTCGTCTGCAACTTTGACACCGATTGCGCTGTGTGGGCACAGAACTTCGGCTGTGGTTTTCACATATTTTTTGATGGTGGCTGATGTTTCCTCTTCGGAACAACGTCCGCTGTCAAATTCATCGCGCAAACGGTCAACGGCACCTTGTGACAGGGTGAATGTTCCGTCGTCTTTCAATGCGTCGAACAATTGGGAAACCGCAGTGCCTTCGCGATCATACAGGTCGAAAACCAAGCGTTCGAAGTTCGAGCTGACTTGGATATCCATTGATGGGCTGATGGAAGGGTTCACGCCTGTTTTGGTGTGATCGCCAGATTCCATTGTGCGGTGCAGGATGTCGTTTTGGTTTGTGGCGATGATCAATCGATCAATCGGCAATCCCATACGTTTTGCAACGTAGCCTGCAAAGATATCGCCAAAGTTGCCTGTCGGAACCGTGAACGACACGGTGCGTGCCGGTGCGCCGATGGCAACGGCTGAAGTGAAGAAGTATACAACCTGCGCCAAAACGCGGGCCCAATTGATAGAATTCACGCCCGCCAGTTTAACTTCATCGCGGAAATCAAAATCGTTGAACATGTCCTTCAGCAATGCCTGACAGGTATCGAAATCACCATCTACGGCCAAGGCACGAACGTTGGATTCGGTGGGAGTCGTCATTTGACGGCGTTGTACTTCGGATACCCGACCATGTGGGTACATTATAAACAGATCAACAGCATCCAAACCTTTGAATGCTTCCATCGCGGCGGAACCTGTATCACCTGACGTGGCACCAACGATCGTGACGCGATCGCCACGACGTTTTAGGGCGACCTCAAACATTTGGCCGATCAATTGCATTGCAACGTCTTTGAATGCCAATGTCGGGCCGTGGAAGAGCTCCAACAAAAAGTGGTTCTCAGAAAGTTGTACCACAGGGCATTTTGCAGCATGTGCAAAGCCAGCATAGGCGCGTTTAATAATGTCTTTGAATTCCGTATCCGTGAATGTGTCACCAACAAATGGTTTCATCACCTCAAACGCAACATCTTCGTATGGCTTGCCTGCAAAGGATGCAATTTGATCTGTTGTCAGTGTTGGAAAGGTTTCAGGCACATACAGCCCGCCATCACGTGCAAGGCCAGTTAGCATCGCCTGTTCAAAGGTTAATTCGGGCGCTTGGCCGCGTGTGGATACATATTTCATAAGTTCAAGCCTAAACCGTTTTTTGTCTGATACGCCATAGCAGGTAGCCTGTCATCCCAAACCAGACGAGAGCCAGTGAAAACCATGTAATTGCGTATTCCTTGTGATCATTTTTAATGTTCAGCGAAATGGGTGATGCCATTACGGCTGTGTAGTTCACCCACGCGTCACCTTGTTGAATTTGCGCGGATTCTGCAACAACCAGAAATGGCGTAATATTAAAATGTTGCGCCATCGGTGAAACTAGTCGAGAAAACCAGATATTATTCGCGATGTCTGGTTCAGGTGTAAAACTTTCGTCATGATCATCTGGGAATGAAATATAACCAGTTATTTTCATCGGGCCCGTTGGGCGTTGAACATTCTTTTGCCCTTCAGGAACCCAACCAAGATCAACGAACAGTGCTTCGCTGTTCCATTTGAATTCAGAAACGATACGATAACCTAAGCCAGATTTTTGAGGTGCATAAACATGCGCCTCGTTGCCCGTGACTTTCCCTTCGAACGCAACACGAAGATAGTTGTGTGTGTCAGGTGTTGCCGTTTTGTAATTATCCAGCAAAGGCGCGGGTTCACCAAAACGTCGATCTTCGATGCTAGCAATTATATCGCGCTTCCAATTTAGGCGCTCCATTTGCCAAAATCCGAGCCACAGAAGAACCGCAATGCCAGATATTCCGAAAATCAAAGGCAAGATCATGCGTTTGGTCATTTTAAGTCTCTTATCAAAAGGAAAAGCGCAGGGGTTTCCCCCTACGCTCTAATTCTATTACGCGTTTGGTGATTGAATCAACCGCCCCAGATGTAAACTGCTGCGAACAAGAACAACCATACGACATCAACAAAGTGCCAGTACCATGCTGCTGCTTCGAAACCAACGTGGCGTTCTTGAGTAAAGTGACCCTTTAGGGCACGTGCAAGACACACAGCCAAAAAGATCGTACCAACAACTACGTGGAAACCATGGAAGCCCGTGGCCATAAAGAAGTTCGCGCCATAAACGTTGTCGCGGAAGCTGAATGCAGCATGACCGTATTCGTAAACTTGGAAAACTGTGAATAAGACGCCCAAAGCAATTGAACCAACCAAGCCCCAAACCAAACCCTTACGGTCATTGTCGTGTGCCAGCGCGTGGTGCGCCCATGTGGCGAAACAACCTGAACACAATAGGATTAATGTGTTTATCAATGGCAGGTGCCAAGGGTCGAATGTTTCGATACCCGCTGGTGGCCAGATGCCATCAACAGCCGGCGATTGTGGTCCCATTGGGTACAATGCGTTTTTAAAGAATGACCAGAACCATGCAACAAAGAACATAACCTCGGACATGATGAACATGATAACACCGTAGCGCAAACCAATCACAACAACAGGTGTATGATCACCATTATATGCGTCCTTGATACATTCAGTCCACCAAGCAAACATCGTGTAAAGGACCATCAACAGGCCCACAATGAACATCCAAGGAGACAGCGAAATGCCGCCTAATGTTACTGGATCGTTTCCGCGACCCAAATGATGCGCTGCAAAAACTGCGCCCACCAACATTATAAACGCTGATAACGCGCCAAATGCCGGCCAAATGCTGGGTGTTAAAATGTGGTAATCGTGATTTTTTTCATGTGCCATGGTGCGAGTCGTCCCTTAAACTTAAGGCTTGTTTACTGTGGTTTTTGTATCTGTTGCAAGACTTGCTTGCTGATCGGGTAAATCTGTCACATGGAAAGTGTATGACAGGGTAATATTTTTGACAAATTTCGCTTCGCGGTCGTCAATAATTTCGGGATCAACATAGAAAGTAACGGGCATCAGCACCGTTTCTCCCGGTTGCAATATCTGTTGTTCGAAACAGAAGCATTGAATTTTGTTGAAATAATAGCCGGCGGAATATGGGAAAACATTAAAACTAGCAGTTCCAGCAATAACCTCATCCGTTGGGTTATGTGCCTCATAGAATGCCAATCCCGTTTCTCCGATGCGCAATGTCATGGTGCGTTGGACGGGGTTAAATTCCCATGGCATGTTGGAATCAAGTGATCCATCAAAACGCACCGTAATTTCGCGTTCAAGAATTGTATCACTCTCTTCAACAGCAGTCTGCGTAACTCCACCAAAGCCAGTTACGCGGCAAAACCAGTCGTAAAGCGGGATTGAGGCGAAGGCCATTGCCAACATAAATACCGCAAGCCCTGCAAGGCGAAATGCAATTTTATTTTTTGGGCTTATGCTCATTGTTCAATCAACTGAGGACGCAGAACATGGTCGGCGGCTTCCATGTTGGCCCCGCCCATCATTTTCGCAACTGTTATGGAAAATACCAGCACAACGAATGCAACCAAAACTAAGCCCAGCATAATGTTGTTCTTTTTACGACGTTGATGAATTTCTGCGTCAGTCATTTAAAACACCTGTGGCCATGCAGACCAATGAAGATCAAACGCGCGTAATGCGGTTTCTATCAAGAGGGCTGCGAATAAAAGGAAAAGATAGAACAACGAAAAGCGGAATACTTTGCGTTCTGCTGCATATTTGTCTGCTTCTGCGTCTGCTTCGACACGGCGATACAATTTGACTGCGCCCTGTAAGAACATTGCGGACAAAATAACCGACATTGCGAAATACAAAGGTCCGCCAATAGATGTAAATGCCAGACCAATACAAAATGGTGTCAACAAGATCGTATAAGCCAAAATATGATTGCGTGTGGTGCGTTTACCATGCGTCACAGTCAACATCGGCACGCCAGCCTTTGAATAATCTTCATTCATGAACAAAGCCAAAGCCCAGAAATGTGGTGGTGTCCACATAAAGATCAACATGAACATGCCGATCGCTTCAATCGAGACACTGCCAGTTGCCGCTGCCCAACCAACCATTGGGGGAAATGCACCCGCCGCTCCACCTATAACGATGTTTTGTGGAGTCGAGCGCTTCAGCCACATGGAATAAACCACAGCATAGAAAAAGATAGTGAAAGCCAGCAATCCAGCTGCCAGCCAGTTTGACGCCAAACCAAGCATGCCAACAGACAGAACAGACATCCACAAACCAACCAACATGGCGTTGTTCGCCGATACTTTACCAGATGGAACTGGTCGGCTCTGCGTGCGCTTCATGATGCGGTCGATATCTGCATCCCACCACATGTTCAGCGAACCAGATGCACCCGCGCCCAGCGCGATAAACAGGATTGATGCGAATGCCAGCACGGGGTTCATGCCACCTGGCGCCACGATCAGGCCAACAGCGGCAGTGAACACCACCAACGACATGACACGCGGTTTCAGTAGGGCGACATAATCGCCAAAGTCCGAATGTGCAGACGTTGTATTCATTGTGGCATCAGTCATTTCAATTCCAAACAAAAGGTGGGCCAGTGGCCCACCGTAATTGGATTAACAGTTATCTTAGTTGGTTGCGTTTTCAGCTTCCAAAACTTTGATCATGTTTGCATCTGCAACTTTAACAGCGCGTGGTGTACCAGCGTATTCTTTGATCGCGCCATCCAACCAAGCATCGTATTTTGCTTGGCTAACCACTTTTACAGTGATCGGCATATACGAATGATCTTTACCACACAATTCAGAACACTGACCGAAGTAAACGCCTTCTTTATCAGCTTTGAACCAAAGTTCAGCAATACGACCAGGAACCGCATCTTGCTTCACACCAAATGCTGGGATCGTCCAAGAGTGGATAACATCAGAACCAGTAACCTGAACAACAATTGTTTTATCTACAGGCACAACAACCGCTGTGTCAGTGGCCAACAAATATTCGTCCGCAGCATATCCGTAACGTGCCAATGCAGATTTATCTAACATGAAGCTGTCAAAACCAAATTCGTGATCTACATATTCGTGTGTCCAATACCATTGGTTACCGGTTGCTTTGATTGTGATGTCAGCTTGCGGAATTTCCATTTGCTTGAACAAAAGGTTCAAACTGGACGGGATCAAGGCCAGCAAAATCAGAACAGGGATCAATGTCCAAGCGATTTCGATACCAGTGTGGTGTGTGAATGTTGCTGGAACAGGATTGCGTTTCGCGCTGAACCTAAATGCACAGTACAACAACAGACCCGTTACAAACAAAGAAATGATTGTGATAACCCACAAAAGGAATGTGTCATAGCTGTGGATGTCACGGGCAACGTCAGTTACCGCTGGCTGAAAGCCCATCAATTTATCAACTGGCTTACCAATTGTTTCGAGTTCGCCCAAATTTTCTTGTGCTACAGCCGATCCAGCCAATGTTGCGCCCAAAAGGGTCGTTGCAGTGGCTTTCAATAGGTTTGCTATGCGCATGCTTGTCATCCCGTTTTATCAGGATTCATGCAAAACGCAGAATCCCCGTTGTCTCTTGTTACAGCTAAAACCATAATACGCACAAAAGAACAAGCTTTCCGTTTGCGGCATTGCGACGCTTGTGGCATTTTATACGCTTGATTGTAGAGGATCACCCAAATGAGCAACACCAGCACACCATTTCGCCCTTTTGAAACCCAATTTGACGAAGCCGAAGCATTAAAAACACTTCAGGGAACGGTTGCGGGTGCCGACGATGGTGAAATGTTTTTGGAACGGCGTCGATCGGAAGCATTGGTTTTCGATGATAGCCGCGTCAAAAACGCCAGCTATAATGCATCTGAGGGTTTCGGCCTACGTGCTGTTCATGGTGAAACAACAGGCTATGCACATTCAACACAGATGACACAATCTGCGTTGAAACGCGCGGCAGACACTGCGCGCTTGGCTGTTGGTGTCGGTGGCGGAACGCTAGCCGAAGCACCACAACCCACCAATCAACGCCTTTACACAGATATTGATCCAATCTCGGATGCAGAGTTCTCGGTGAAGTTAGATACTTTGAAAGAAATCGATGCCTATGCACGCGCTTTGGATAAACGCGTTGTTCAAGTTTCGGCAACAATCGCAGCCAGTCTTCAAGAAGTTGAAATATTGCGCCCAGAAGGTACGCGCGTTCGAGATGTCCGTCCAATGGCGCGCCTGAACATATCAGTCATAGTCGAACAAGATGGTCGACGCGAAAGTGGCGGCGTTGGCGGCGGTGGGCGCCATGGATTATTGCAACTTATTGCCCCAGAAAGCTGGAAACCCAAAGTTTCAGAAGCAATGCGAGTGGCATTAGTTAATCTGGACGCAGAACCGGCCCCAGCAGGGCAATTTGACGTGGTCTTGGGCCCAGGGTGGCCTGGAATTTTATTACACGAAGCAATCGGCCACGGATTAGAAGGTGACTTCAATCGCAAAAAAACTTCTGCGTTTGCGGGTTTAATGGGCCAGCGTATTGCTGCAAAAGGCGTGACCGTTCTGGATGATGGAACAATTCCCGATCGCCGTGGCTCGATCAGTTTTGATGATGAAGGCACGCAATCGGGCAAGAACACCCTGATCGATGACGGTATTTTGGTTGGCTATATGCAAGATCGTCAAAATGCACGCCTGATGGGCGTTGCACCAACGGGGAATGGACGTCGCGAAAGCTATGCTCATGCGCCAATGCCTCGCATGACAAATACATACATGTTGGGTGGCGAAACTGATCCAAACGACATCGTCGCAGACCTCAAAGACGGTATTTATGCTGTTGGCTTTGGCGGTGGTCAGGTTGATATCACGAATGGGAAATTTGTTTTTTCCTGCACCGAAGCATATCGCGTCCAAAATGGAATTGTTGGCGCACCAGTAAAGGGCGCAACCTTAATTGGCGACGGTGCAACGGCGTTAAAACACATTCGCGGAATTGGAAATGATATGGCTCTAGACCCGGGCATGGGGAACTGTGGCAAAGCAGGCCAATGGGTGCCGGTTGGCGTTGGTCAACCAACCTTGATGATTGGCGGTCTAACTGTTGGTGGTTCAAAAATATAGCGCTTCACTCTCGAAATGCACGCGTATTCACCTTGGTTTTAACCACAATATCTTCAATTTCTTATTGCGAATGACTCGCAATAAGGAATTTTCTTCCTATGTATAATATACGAAACAGGAGGATCCCTTATGAACCGCCGTCAATTTACGACTGCCCTTTCCGCATTGGCCGCAGCGCCCGCAATGCCACTGAAAGCTTTAACCGCCGCGCCTGCCGTATCAGCGGCAATCCCAAACGGAGCCCGCTTTTGGGCAATCTACATGTCACAACTGCACGGAACATGTACTGCAAAAACACTGTCGACGATGACAGGGTTGGATGTGACTAGTGCGCAAGGTTTTTTGTCACGTATGATTGGTGACGGGGTAATCACGCCAACGCAACTGGTCAGTAAAGTGATGAAAACACAGGCCAATCAATCTGGCCAGCCATCTAAATTCAAAAAACGTATGCAAAAGTTTGTAGAAGAAAAAAGACCTGCAACAATACATGAATTTGACGAAATAGATGATCAGACCACAAAGGATTCAGCAGAAATTGAGCCCGAGGTGACATCAGAATGAACCGTCGTCAATTCACGCAGCGCGTTGCCGCATTGGCGACCACACCATTTGTGCCCGCGACTATTTTGCCAGTGACTGCGTCAACTTTGCCAGTTCTGCATATTGGTCAGCCATATTTGTGGGCCGCGTTTATTGCGCGAATTCATGACAAAGCCAGCATTTCGATGTTTAAACGCCATTTCTCGTTGACCGATGAAAAGGCGACACAGGTATATAATGCTCTCGTCAGTGACGGTACAATCAGCCCCCCAAACGCCCAAGGGATTTCACACGCGATGAATCCGTTTAAACGCAATTTTGCCGCTAGCATGGTCAGCGCCCCTCAGTCTGCGTTCAAAAACAAACTGAAAAACGAGCTAAATCAGTTAATTGAGGAAGGTCCGTCAGAAGTTCTTGATGATTCAGAGCCTGTTAACCCTGTTTCGCCAGAATGCGAGCATGAACCAGACATACTCCAAAATCCCGCCGACTGCGTTACCAAAATCAGCCCTTGATAAAATCGCTTGGCTACAACTAACGCGATCGCGCCGTGTCGGGCCAGCAACATTTGTACGCCTCGTAAACGAGTACGGAACATGTGCTGGCGCGTTACGCGGCTTGCCAAAAATCGCCAAAGAAGCTGGTGCCAAAGAATACACTCCCTTTGATGCTAAGGCTGCGGAGCGAGAATTTGACCACGGGTTAAGTTTGGGGCTGACTCCATTATTCTTAGGTCACAATGATTACCCAACCCTGTTAGCTGAATCACCTGACGCTCCTGCTTTCCTTTGGGCAAAAGGGAACATCACTTTAGCCAGCAATACTTGTGTTTCATTGGTTGGCGCGCGAAATGCGTCAAGTTTAGGCACCCGTTTGGCTAAAAGAATCGCACAGGAGCTTGGTGAAATGGGATATACTGTCGTTTCTGGATTGGCCCGTGGCATTGATTCTGCTGTGCATGAAGGCAGTTTGGAAACTGGCACAATTGCGGTGCAAGCAGGTGGAATCAATGTCCCCTACCCCAAAGAAAATACCAAACTTCAGTCAGTCATTGGTGAAACAGGCCTGTGCGTATCCGAACAACCAATCGGGCTAATCCCACAAGCCCGCCATTTTCCGCAACGTAACCGCATTATCGCGGGCCTTTCATTGGCCGTCGTTGTCATCGAAGGCGCGGCACGATCCGGCAGTTTGATAACAGCGCGTTCAGCAGCGGACCTTGGCCGTGATGTCATGGCTGTACCTGGCAGCCCATTGGATCCGCGTGCTGCAGGATGTAATATGCTCATTCGCGATGGTTCCACCCTTGTGCGTTCTGCGACAGACATCCATGAGGCTTTGGAAATACCAACCATGGAACAACAGCCCACACTTTTTAATGAAGCTTCACTAGAGGTCGCTCATATCTCTGATGACGCGATTGCGCAAAAAATCCTGGCCACGTTGTCAGTCAATGCGATTGCCGAGGACATCGTTATCCGTGACACAGGACTTGCACCCAACGAAGTCGCGCGCCACATAACGACACTGGAATTATCGGGGAAAGTACAACGCGGTGCCGGTGGATTTTTGTCGCTCGCCAGTTAAAAAGATTCAACAAATGAAATGCACCTGTTGACATTCACCCACAGAACAACCGATGTTCCGCGCCCATAGCCCCTGCTTGTGAATAGTCAAAGGAAGCCCATGCCAGTCGTCGTCGTAGAGAGCCCCGCAAAGGCTAAAACTATCAACAAATACTTGGGTTCTGACTATACTGTGCTGGCCTCATACGGTCACGTACGGGACCTGCCACCCAAAGACGGGTCAGTCGATACCGACAATGAATTCGAAATGAAATGGGAAGTGGCAACGGACAGTAAAAAACACCTAAAAGCCATCGCAGACGCGCTAAAAGAGGATAATAATCTGATTCTCGCGACCGACCCGGACCGCGAAGGTGAAGCGATTTCATGGCATTTAGAAGAAGCTTTACGCAAGCGTAAGGTCATCAAAAAGGACACCCCTGTTAGTCGGGTTGTATTCAACGCGATTACCAAAACGGCTGTTACTGAAGCCATGAAAAACCCACGCGCTGTGGACATGGAACTGGTCGAAGCATATCTAGCGCGCCGCGCATTGGATTATTTAGTGGGCTTTAATCTGTCTCCTGTTTTGTGGCGTAAATTGCCAGGCGCAAAATCAGCTGGCCGTGTTCAATCCGTATGTTTACGTCTGATTGTTGAACGTGAAATGGAAATTGAAGCCTTCAAACCTCGCGAATACTGGTCAGTTAAGGCAATTCTTAAAACGCCCCGTGGACAGGAAATTGAAACATCACTTCGCGTGCTTGGCGGTAAAAAACTAGATAAGTTTGATATCGATAACGAAATTGCCGCCGAATTGGCAGTCCAGGCAATTAATTCACGCGACCTGTCTGTCGATAGCGTCGAGGCTAAGCCCGCAACTCGAAATCCATCCGCACCATTTATGACATCTACACTTCAACAAGAAGCGAGTCGTAAATTCGGTTTTGGCGCACGCCAAACGATGAGTACAGCACAACGTCTTTATGAAGCTGGACATATTACATACATGCGTACTGACGGTATCGACATGGCACCAGAGGCAATCACTGCCGCCCGCGATGCAATCAAGTCGCGTTATGGCGCAGATTTCGTGCCAAAAGAGGCGCGTATTTATAAAAACAAAGCCAAAAACGCCCAAGAGGCGCACGAATGTATTCGCCCCACAGTTTTAGAAGTTTCAGCAGAAGATTTAGGGAAATTAGAACCTGATCAACGCAAACTTTATGATTTGATCTGGAAACGCACGTTGGCCAGCCAAATGGCCAGCGCTCGTATGGAACGCACAACAGTCGACATAACTTCGCCTGATGGCCAAGTTGGTCTACGCGCAACGGGTCAAGTTGTATTGTTTGAAGGCTTTTTAAAAGTTTATGAAGAAGGTCGTGATGATGACGTAATCGATGATGATGACAAGCGTTTGCCACAAATGGCAGCTGGTGACAAAACCGAAAAAACGTCAATCACACCAAACCAACACTTCACACAACCTGCGCCACGCTACACAGAAGCCACGTTAGTAAAGCGCATGGAAGAATTAGGGATCGGACGACCGTCAACCTATGCATCAATCGTTACAACGATCCAAACTCGCGAGTATGTACGCAAAGAAGGCAATCGTCTAATCGCCGAAGACAAGGGCCGCCTTGTTATTGCATTCCTTGAAAACTACTTTCGTCAATACGTCGGTTATAATTACACGGCCAGCCTTGAAGAAGCGCTGGATGATGTATCAGCAGGCAAAGAAGATTACAAAGCAGTACTTGGCCGTTTTTGGCGTGATTTTTCCGCCGCAGTTGCTGAAACAGCGGACCTTCGGATCACCGAAGTTTTAGAAAAAATCAACGAAGTATTGGAGCCCCATCTTTTCCCGGCGACCGAAGATGGATCTGATCCTCGTGTGTGTAAAACATGTGGGAATGGCCGACTTTCTATGCGAACCGCCAGATCAGGTGGCGCGTTTATAGGGTGTTCTAATTATCCAGAATGCAGATATACACGGCCACTCGCAGGCGAATTAGAGGGCGGCGACATTGCCGGCCCAGACGGAAAAGAATTAGGTGTTGATGGTGATGGTGAATTGATCACATTGCGCACAGGTCGTTTCGGGCCATATGTGCAACGCGGCCAAGCAAGCGAAGAAGTGCCAAAACCACCACGCGCATCGATCCCCAAAGGTTCAGATCTTTCATTGGTTGAACTAGAACGAGCGCTTCAACTTCTGTCCTTGCCGCGCATCATAGGAGAACATCCAGATGGCGGCGATATCACGGCCGCAATTGGTCGTTTCGGCCCTTATGTCATGTGGGAAAAACTGCCCGAAGAGGGTAAAAAATCACGTCAGAAAATCTATGCTAACATGAAAGACCCCGAAGAAGTCTTTATTGTTGGCATGAACCGTGCAATCGAATTGATCACCGAGAAAGCCAATAAAACAGGCCGTGGCGCAGCGGCGACACCATTAAAAGAGCTTGGCGAACACCCAGAAGATGGTGGTGATGTGAATGTTATGGATGGCCGCTACGGACCATATGTTAAATGGGCCAAAGTTAACGCCACTTTGCCAAAAGATGTCGAACCTGCGGATGTAACAATGGAAATGGCGGTGGCTTTGATTGCCGAGAAATCAGCGAAAAAGGCACCTAAGAAGAAAGCTGCTCCAAAGAAAAAGGCTGCCGCAAAAAAGCCCGCTACAAAAAAGACGGCCGTTAAGAAGAAACCTGCTGCAAAAAAGGCGTAGAGGCGCCTAAAACAGCGCGCGCTGTTCTACAGTGCGCCCATAAAGTGTTGTCAGCAAACTCGCTGAGATCATCACCATAAACCACTGTACGACTGCTGTGGTTAAAACACCTATAATGTTGTTGGGTATAAACGAGCCCAACAACACCGCCGTGCCAAAGGACAAACCGACAATGATAAGCGCTAAGCCCCAAATCTCTTTTGAAAGCGATTGTGTCGCAGCAAAAGATTGTGAAAAGGTCATGCGTTGGTCCAGCGCAATTGCCGGCAAAACCAACCCTGCTCGGAAAAATAGATAATACACACATACGAAAAGCCCAAGACTAACGAGCGGTAAAAATGCATTCAATCCCGCAATTCTAAAAATTGTAGTGGCAATCATCAATGGCAATACCAAACCTACTGCAATGATCAAAATCAAAACAATTGTTTTACCCAGATAAGTGGATAATCGGGAAATATTAAAATTTGGAATCAAATCTGCCGATCCTTCTTCTAGTAAAACAAATCGATGCCAAGCGATTGCTATCCAGGACATTGCCACGAAGAAGATCAAGCTTCCAAAAAATAATGCCATGCTTGGTTTAAATGCTTTTTGAGCCATTATCACTTGTTCTGACGGTGTTGCAGAGCTGTCGATCTGCATTATGGCAGGATCAACAATCATTGCACCGGTCATAATCACATTCAAAGCCGTTGACGCAAAAACAGCCAAGACAAACAGCGTTCCAGACAAGCGAACCGCCTGTTGCAAGTTTCCAATAATTATCTCTATCGATTTACGAAATATGGTCCACGAATTTTGCATAGCCTGCCCTTTATTTGCTCAACCAACTTAGCGTTAAGCATATAAAGGTATCAAGCTACAAGCCGCGCATTCAACAAATCTAGTACACGTTGACAACTGTTCGTCCATTTACCGCCAGCATTTAACCGCGTGTTCAATACAATAGATTCCGCAATAAGATCAGTATCCCCCGTTACTTGTGCAACAGAGGAAAGAAATTGCGCACAATACAGCATGCGATCTGTATCCAGTGCGGGCAGCGCGTGTTGAATGATTTCTTGGATGTGGCCAAAATCTTCGCGCAGGGATTCACCATCGGGTAAAACAACGTCCCCTACGACACGTGGCTTAAATCCGTTCACACCTGCAGACTCGGGCATAACCGAAAGAACCGTTTGCTGGAAACTAGCCAAATCAAAGAATGGTTTTTGTAAAAACAGTGCAGCTCCAGCAACAACAGCGTCCTTATCCCCGTCTTGAGAACCACTCATAGCGATAACAGGTGGTGCGCTGGGGGTGCTCGAAATCTCTTTAATTAATTCATCACCCGATCCATCAGGCAAACCCAAATCAACCAAAATAACATCGGGTCTGTAAATTTTAATATGTTTACGTGCGGACATTATACAATCAGCCCGACGCAAACGCGCGCCACTTCGAATGGACATAAGGCGGACTGCGTCTGAGAAAAATCGGCTATCCTCTACCAACAGGATTGTTAGCCCCAAAAGTGGTCGCTCTATTGCACGCGTTCGATTCATATGGGGGGATGCGGCAAATTCTTCCATGGTAATATCTCCTTCGCCACTATAAACACCGAACATCACTAACGCAGTCCTAACAAAGCGTGCAAAGTTTTAAAAAACTTGCCGCTATTGAATTAAACAAGGAAATATTGATGACCATCACCTCTGTTTTTGTCTTATTTTCCATTACTTGGTTCATGGTCTTGTTCCTCGCTCTGCAAATTAATATCAAAACTCAAGCCGATTTTGGCGAAGTTGTCGCTGGCACACATGCTTCCGCGCCTGAAAACTTTGACCTAAAAAAACGCCTTTGGATCACGACTGGGATATCAATTCCGCTTTGTGCAATGATTGTGACCACATTGGTTTCAGGCTGGGTAACACTTGATATGTTCAGTTTTTTTAGCGTGATTGAAAACTAACTCTTTTCATTTGCAACAAAGGGGCGTATCGCGCCTTTAAATCTAACAAAGGAATATCTCATGGCCGCTCTTTCTACTGGTGATATCGTCGTCTTGGTTTCAGGCTCTCCACGTTTTTGTGTCGAAAGCATTCAAAGCACGAAAGTGAGCTGTGTTTGGGTTAACGAAGGCATTGTTCATCGTGATACATTCGACATGGGCATCCTGCGTAAATGGGAAGCACAAGATACTGCCCCTAATCGTGGCGGCGGTGGCGGTGGCGACCGTGGTGGTTTCAAAGGTGGCGATCGTGGCGGAGACCGTGGCGGCTTTAAGGGCGGTGATCGTGGTGGCGATCGCGGTGGATTTAAAGGCGGCGATCGTGGCGCTCCTCCTAAGCGTGACTTTGATAAGAAAGACAAGCCTTTCTTCCGCAAAGACTAGGCCCATCTAAATTCAAGAATTTTACGCCTCGTTTCAGAAATGGAATGGGGCGTTTTTGTATGTGTCCACACGTGGGCATATAGTTAAGTATCTGAAATTATTTATATTTTGAATTTATATTTGGCTACGAAACGCGATGATACAAGTGCGTGAACATCGCCGCGGCCAGTACGGGAACGAATAAATTCACCAGTGGAATTGTCAACACGAAGGCCATCAAAACACCCGCCAGAAATACCTGTCCGCCTGCGCGTTTTCGTAATGCTTTGGCGTCGGGTGCGGACATGTGGCGTAGGGCGACCATTTGGAAATATTCTCGGCCCAGCAAGAACCCGTTTACGGCCCAGAATACGAAGGGTGCGAAGACCGTTGCCATGAAATAGACGATCAGTGCGAGCAGGTTCACCACCAACATCAAGCCAAGGAAGCGACCCGTTTCGCCAAGGCCATCGATAAAGCTGGCGCGGGGTGTGGGGGGCATTTGGGGGTAGTGTTTCGCCTCTACTGCGTCGACGACCTGATCCAAGAATAATCCTGTGAACAAGGAGGCCACGGGAATCATCAGGAATACCGATCCGATCAGTGCGGAAATCAGCAGGAAACCCGACAGAATGGTGCTGAGCCATGCGATTTCACCGAACCATGGCAGGGATATTGAATCGGGGAGTAAGAGTTGTAGGCCGAATGTAACGCCCAACAATAAGAGGATTGTTAGGCCGACACCCATCGCCATGACCTTGATGAATTTGGGGTCGGTTGATTGGGCCAATGCTTTGCTGAAGTCGGTGATGATCACGTGGGTGTCCTGTGGTTTAGCGGGTGATGATATTTATATAGTTGTTACCAGAAGCCTTACAAACCCCTTGTGTTGGATATCGAGGTGATTTGACCACTTTCGGTTTTCTTAATACCAATAGCCGCTATGCGGACAAAGCGACATATTTCCGAAATGTGATATTCGGTAGTAAGGGCGGGAAGCGGACGTTCGCACGGTTGCAAACTTTTAGGTCCAATCCTCAAAAGCCGCCATTCGCTCCCCTATTGAGAAGAGCTTATCCCAGAAGGTTGATTGTCCGTCGTCAGATAAATTGGAA
>Ga0209532_1001493_pt1 | contig 18135 bp, 3 predicted proteins | sample COG_02_FD_184746 | JGI IMG/M metagenome (GOLD analysis project Ga0209532, IMG submission 184746) | Pelagic Microbial community sample from North Sea - COGITO 998_met_02 (SPAdes) (version 2) | ecosystem: Environmental > Aquatic > Marine > Neritic zone/Coastal water | place: Helgoland, sampling... | reverse complement strand
CAAGCCCAAGATTCGAACCTATCTAAAATTCTCGATATTCCAGCAGATATTGCACAGCTCATTTCCACTGCCGATGATTCGCTGGATAATGTCTTTGGGGCTTTCTTTGATTCAGGTTCCAGCGCGATTACAGCGTTTATAGACAGCGACACTTCCGCGAGGTTTGTAGATATCGAGACCTACACAATTACCCTGTCCGGGGAGAGTGGATTTGATCTAACTGATCTTCACTTGGCCTCGCCTACGTTTATTGCCTAACTGGAGCAACACACCGATGTCGGATATTTTTGTAGACCGTTTTATGAAGTTCAATGTCAGTCAGGGCGTTGTGCGTCTGGATTTTGCACGTATTGAAGATATTGATTCAGCAAAAAATGAAGTCACCATGTCGCCTTCAACTCGACTGGTCATGCCAATGGATGGTTTTATGCACTTTATTGATCAGGCAATTAAATTGCGCTCAGGCATCATCGATCAGGCTAAAGCTGCATCACCCAGTGAGAAGAGTGCTGAAGAGACAGATACCAAGAAAGCGAAAAACGTATCAAAAAAGAAACCTAACGCGAAATGAGCTTAACAAGTACTTGCAGCGTTAACGTTACGATAATTAGAAAACGCGTTTAAAAAATAGCGTTTGTTGAGGGGTGTTGTATGGCCATTGTTTTTTCTTCTGATTCGCAAGCCAAAGTGAATGAAAATATAGGTCAAAACCGGCTTATATACACAGCCATCGCCGCACATGATGACGACAGTTCCACTGAACTTGTCTACACGCTATCGGCTGATAGTCCAGCAGAACTGTCCATAAACGCCAGCAGCGGAGAGGTTTTTCTCTCGGAAAGTCCTGACTATGAGACCCAAAGCCTCTATGACTTTACCGTTATTGCCTCTGATAATAACGGCCAATCCAGCCAACACAGTGTAAGTTTGTCAGTTGTTGATGTTCTTGAAGGTGGTGCTGGCGACCAGACCCTGATCGGTGGCGCGGGCGATGATATTGTTGATGGAGGATCGGGTTTTAACACCTTTCAGGTGCAGGGCAGCGCCGATGCCTTTTATTGGACGGTCAATAGTTCTGGGCAGGTAATCCTTAACGATGCTGTTGTTGCTGATGATGACCCGGTCGATGGCGGCGATGAAGGCACTGATACGCTCACTAATATACAAGCCATCAGCTATGTCGCTCCCGATGGTACAGTCGAGAGTAGTATTGTAATTGATGATTTTAGTAATGCACCGGATGTCACCAATAGGCAGATAGACTACGGAGAATGGGTCAATGGGCGGGCCAACTTCTACGGTGATATAGATTATTTTACCCTTGAGGTCACCGAGGGTACCAAGGTCAAGATTAGCTCGGGCAGCTCTACGCAATATAGCAGTTATTTAAATTTTGAGGATGGCCGTGTCTATTTAAGAGCGGATTATGTTCAGGATAGAACGCTTAGCGGTTCAGGTCTGCAGGATATTTGGTTTACTTCTGGCGGCCTGTCCAATGACACACCGATGCGTTCAAAGAGTTACAGCTTTGTTATAAGACGGGTTCTGGAGGGTACCGACCAGGATGATACGCTAGAGGCCGGCAGTAGTTATGAATGGCTTGAGGGCGGACTTGGTAATGATAGTCTTATAGGCTCGGACCGCGATGATCAACTGCTTGGAGGCGCGGGTAATGATGTTCTTACCGGTGGCCTAGGTAATGATAGTCTGGACGGTGGCGCGGGGGACGCCAATATAGCCCACTATACGGGTAACTATGCAGACTACGCGGTTAATTTTGTTTATACCCATAGACAAGATTTAAAGTTATCGATTCGCGATTCGATCGATAATCGAGATGGTTTTGACCAGCTTACAAATATACAGATTCTGCGCTTTGCTGATAGGGATCTGGTGTTAGATGCTGAGTCCAATAGCGCTAACTTTGACGCTTACAGTATCGGTGAATCCATAACCGGAACCCTACCGATTGCCTCAGATAGTTGGTCGATAGATCAGGATTACTTCCAACAAAAGTTTACGGCTGATATTTCTACAGACAGTGCACTGCGTATTCGTTTTGAGACTTCTCCGCAAAGTGGAAATTATACCAATGGTTATTTAATGCTGCAGTTCTTAGCCATGGGTTCTGATGATCGATTAAGCTTTAAAAACCTTGAAAATGAAAACACTATAAATCAATTTCAGGTCAGTTCTAATCAAAGTGTATCTTGGTTTGTTAGCCCGGAGTATTGGGGGGATTCGTCTGAATTTCTGGCCATGGCCCAGCGAGCCGATATCAAGGTCGATGGTTATGCCTACTCAGGTCAAGCTGAATTTGGCGATTTAATTAACTATAGCATCAGTGTTGATCGGGTTATTTTTGGTACTGCCAGTGACGATACCTTGGTGGGTGATTCGCAGGTTGGCTATATCGATGCTCGTGAGGGTAACGATATTATTACCGGCAGCGACATCAATGAAGAAATTGTCGGTGGCGATGGCGATGATACCCTGAGTGGTGGTGCTGGTGATGATATTCTTCGAGATGGTGAAGGTAATGATATTATCAAAGGTGATGCAGGTAATGACCTTATATCAATTACCAATATGGTCAATGCACCTACCGCCACCATTGATGGGGGAGAAGGCACTGACACATTACAGATTGATGGCGGTGTGAGCTGGGATAATCTGCTAGTAAGCAATGTTGAAATTTTGGATGGTCGCAATGGTGCGTCTAGTTTAAGTGTTGATGCATTACTGGATAAGGGTTTTGTTGGGGCGAAAAATATCGAGTTCCGATTGGATCCTAATCTAGCGGAGGGCGGTACTGTCGATGTCAGTAAGCTCAGCGGCAATATCGATGTGCGTGGCACAAATCAGTCTGATACCCTGATCGGCAATGATGATAATAACCAAATCTATCTAAACGCTAGCGAGAAAGTAGGCAATGGTTTGGGGGTTGATACGGTCAATGCCGGTGCCGGTGATGATAGTTTAATTTGGAAAATTCAGCAGTATGAGACATGGTCAAGGTCGTTCTCCGCAGCTGATACTGAGACTAAAACCTATACCCTTGAAGGCACCTATAATGGTGGCCTAGGTAGCGATAAGGTTACGCTTGACTTTAATGGAAATTATTTTTACCACGCCTGGGGTGGAAATACATGGAGTCAGTCCGATAGTCCCGCCTGGAAGCTGGATCTTACTAAGCTTGAATTACTCGATATCGAAACTTTTGAGGTTATTGGTTACGACTCTAATCGCTTCTGGGCATACCCCTCTGAATTTCTTCTAACAATAGCGCAGCTTGATGGGCTGTCCTCGGTTTCCGGTTTGCGATCTGTGGGTATAGTGGGTGGCGGCACCATTGAGATGGAGCGCCTAAACGCCCTTGGCCTTGAAAATTGGCGTATTGCCGATGATATGGCCTACACCATCAATGGCTCTGCAAGCTCAGAAAGTATCAACCTTGGCAGTGGTTTGATGACCGTGTCTGCTGGCGAGGGTTCTGATGGTATTACTATTGATAACAAATCACTTGTCCTCGACAGTATCGATGGCGGTGATGGTACCGATGCGCTGACTGTTCGCGGAGCAGATGTTGATTTATCGGGTGCAACCCTCACTAATCTTGAAGAAATTCGGGTGTCCTCGCAGTCCCTTGCCATGAGCGAGAGCCAGTGGGCGGAATTTGGCAGTTTGGTTAATGTTATTTCCGGTGCCACTACAGAGTTTACATTGTCCCTTGAAAATGCAGGCACTTTCACTCTGGATGAGGAGACTCTCTATGCCGGATTTAGTGGCTCGTCGGGGGATGACCGGCTAATTGGCAACAGTCTAGATAATATATTAACCGGTAATGCTGGCAATGATATCTTGCAGGGTAATGCTGGTGATGACACCCTTATAGGCGGCTCGGGGGTTGATGAAATGCTCGGCGGCGCTGGCGATGACCAGTTAAATGTCTCCGGCAAGGCAGTGGTCAGTGACCGGCTTGTGGGTGGTGAGGGCACAGATACCTTAATCGTTTCTGATGGCCAAGATCTAACCGGTGCCACTATTAATGGTATTGAAATTTTATCGGGTGCTGGCACGGTCACCATGTCCGCTGAGCAGCTTAAATTACTCAAAAAAATTCAAGGGGTTAATGTTCAGTTAACCGGTGAGTCCTCTGAATTTACCATGCCCAGTGAGTTGCAGCTTCTGCAGGGTGCGGCTATTTATCTACCCGCTATGGATTCAGAATTAGTGGGTGCTTCCGGTGTTGTAGGCTCGGCAAAAGACGACATTATTACCGGCTCTGGTGGCGCAGATACCCTGGTGGGTGGACGGGGAGCTGATTACCTTTCCGGTGGTGATGGCAATGATACGCTGATTGGTGGCAAGGGTACCGATACCCTGATGGGAGGCAGTGGCAACGATACGCTTATTGTCGGTGCCAGTGCATTTACTCAGGATGGCCAAACAATCGGTGGCGATAAAGTATTTGGTGGATTGGATTATGATCTACTGCAGGTAGATTTTAATCAGAGCCGCTACAGCACTTATGATATTGCTGATGGATCCCTTTCCGGTATAGAGGCGCTCTCCATTCTGGGCTCAGGAGGTAATGCCTACCGAAATACTGTGCAGTTAAGTGCAGATGTTTGGAATAGCTTTGAAGAAGTATCATTGAGTGATGGCAATGAGTGGGGTGCAGTTAAGCTAAGCATTAAAGGTACAGGTGAAGATTTAAGTTTCGAAAGTGTTTTAAGCCAAACCTATGCTGAATCCATTAGCCTAAATGGCTCCTTTGGTAGTATCGATGTATCTAATGACCCTTTAGTTACTAAGGATGAAGAACGCTACAAGTTGGAGTTGTATGGAGAGTTTATTGATATCACCCTCAGTGATAATGCCGACCGGATAGAGGTTTATAATGATCTTAATTATCAGCTGGCGGCGGGTGCTGGAGATGATTGGATAAAGCATAATCGCTCTGGCAATCTGGTTGCCACCATTGAGGGCGGTACGGGCTCAGATACCTTTGATATCAGCAATACGGACTTTATTGATCTAACGCAGGTCTCTTTAATTGATGTAGAAAATGTCTATCACGGCGAAACAAGAATTGTTCTTACCGAGGAGCAATTTAGCAGTTGGAGCCTTGATGGAAACGGCGCGGTATTTACCAAGTCAGACGGTGTTATCACCGGAACAGCGGGCGATGACTATTTTGATGGCCAGGGGCAAGGAGCTTTTGAGGGTGGCGCCGGTGATGATACGCTAAGAAGTCTTCATACTGCAGTTTTCTCTGGAAATTTGGCTGACTATGACCGAACCCGAGACGGCGAGGCGGTCTTCGTAGAGCATGCTCGAGGCACTTTACTTGATGGTAATGACACAGTTCGTCATGTTCTAAACTTGCAGTTTGCTGACACCACTGTGGTGTTAGATGATGCGCCTGATCTGGTAAATCCGTATCTTTATCAGACCAATAGTGACGAGCTTATTGCTAGCTTAACTGCCATTGAGTATGGCAAAAAGATGTCGGCCAAATCTGATTATCGCAATGACTACGATCTTTTTTCAGCAACTTTTGCGCCAAATTCTCCGCTGGCGATTGAGGCTTCAACACTAAATGGCAGTGGCTGGCAGTTTGAGTTTTGGGACGTTGCTACAAATCAGCAGATTCAATTTAAGTCGCTGGTCTTTGGTTGGATCAATTATGGTTACTATAATTGGATGTCGGCTGATCAAAAGTGGTTGCCTGGGTTTAATACCAATGATGGTTTTGAGGCCTATCAGGGTGGTCAGGTTTTGGTGAGTGCTAGCGTAGACGCTAATGATGATTATCCGATTCAAGACTATGCCTTTACCTTTAATTATCTAGATGACTATGCGGGTGGTGTTGATACCCTGGGTGAAATGGACCCTCAGGAGGGGCTCATTCGAGGCTACATCGGTGATATTAATGATGCTGATTGGATTCGCACAGATCTTATTGCCGGCACAAAATATGAGTTTAGATTGCAGGGACAGTCATCGGATGCTGGCACCTTAGTTGATCCCAAGCTTCGGCTGTTAGATAGCCAGGGGCGGGTTATTGAGGCGGGCCTGGATCAGGCCAATGATGTAGCCGGAACCGATGATGCGATTGTATTTAGACCAACAGACTCTGATACCTACTATCTTGCTGTAACCGATGTGGCAGGTATTAATAAGGGCTCATGGACCCTGACACAGGGTAGCCTTGATACCATCGCCGGCAATCTATCGACCACAGAGCGTATTGAGTGGAGTGCCGCCAATACTTTTAGAGCCGAAAGTGAGATTAATCAGCTCACCGATCATGACTGGTTTAAGGTGTGGCTGGATAAGGGATTGACCTACAGCTTTACCATGGATGGCACATCGCTGGGTGGAACATTAAGCGACCCTCAGCTGAGCTTGCGTTCGGTTACCGGTCGTTTGTTGACTCAGGATGATAACAGCGGCAGTGGTTCCGATGCCGAGATCTACTACGCCGCCCCGGATAGTGGCTGGTACTACCTTGATGCAGGTGCCTCAGGCAATGCCTCAAGGGGCACCTATATTTTGCGTGGCTCGTCGCTGACCGATGATTATGCAAATTCAATACTAACAGAAGGTCTGGTTACACTGGGTGAGCAGGCTAGCGGCCTTATCTCTTATATTGCTGATAGCGATTGGCTACAGGTGGGCCTCAGTGCCAATACCACCTATGTGATTGATCTAAAGGGTGATATTAGTGATGGAGCGAGACTCGACCCTGTGCGCGATCCATTGCTTATTATCCGCGATGCCTCGGGTGATGTTATTTACCGGGCTGATGATTTTAATGGCACTTTAGATGCCAGGGCTTACTTTACGCCAGATAATGATGGCCTCTATTTCTTAGAGGCTCGCAGTGCCTTCAAATATGATATTGGTGCCTACACCATTGATGTAGCGCTGGCGCCAGAAGATGATCATGGCTCTGTACTCGATGAAACAGCCACAGCGCTGGTACTTGGGGAAAATAATGCTGTTATGTCGGCCGGTGATATTGGTATTCCGGGTGATAAAGATGTATTCAAAATGGAGTTTGATGGAGGCAAAGTATATCAACTTGAGGCCTCTGGCTTTGCTGGTTTTGCCGGTACGCTGGTCGACCCCTATATTCGGGTATTTAATAGTGATGGCCAATTACTTGACTTTGACAACAATGGCGGGTCAGGCACAGACGCTAAATTCTATTTTGTCCCTGAAGACGCGGGCACCTACTATATTGAGGTGTCATCAAATAATAACCGCGGTATGGGGACCTACGAAGTCTCGGTTTCTCAGCGTAACCTGCCACCGGATGATGTGCCCAATAATTTAAGTACTCAGGTGATCCTTAACCCAGGCGACTCATTTAACGGTAATTTATTAACCAAAAATGATCAGGACTGGTTTGGTATTAAATTGGAGGCGGGCGAACACTACGTGTTTAGAGCAAAAGCCTCTGCAAGTGGCAATGGTTCACTAGAAGACCCTGTTCTTGAGCTGCGAGACACTAATGGTGAAGTTATTCGTGTCGTAGATAATATGCTTGCTGGCAATGAGCCGGCCCTTGGTTTTTCGGTGGACACTTCGGGCACCTATTATCTGGTTGTTAAAGCAGCGGACGGTACCGTGGATACGGGTACCTACACCTTGATAACAAGAGCGCCTGATGATCACAGTAACACCCAGGCCGATGCTACGGTTGTTGCGCTGGATGAAACCCTTACCGGTGGCATACAGTGGAATGATGGCAGTTTTGGCGTAAGGGCATTTGATTCTATAGGTCTTGCAACAGACTTTGACGAAGACTGGTTTGTCTTTACGGGTGTTGCAGAGCAAATTCTCTCAATCAATGTTGAATTAGCCGACGGGTCAATGCTCAGCAGGCCGATGGTAGAGGTGATTGACGAGCAAGGCCGGGTGATGGCTTTTGGCGACGGTCTTGAGACTGACAATGGATTGGCCGTGGCTACATTTAGAGTGCCCACTGATGGCACTTATTATGCGCGCGTTATTGATGGTGCAGGTGCAACCGGTAATTACAGTCTGCAGTTAACCACAGGTGATGCCTCGGACGAGGATTCTGAAGGTCCTGTTAGCCTTAGCTTCTCGGATAATGGCACGATTAAGCAATCTGTTACCGTTGCAACCATTGGCCTTAGTGGCGATAGCGATAACTTTGAGGCAGTTCTTGAAGAGGGCCACAGTTATCGAATTGAAACGGTAGCGGTGCGCGATAGTAGTGTTGCGCCGCTGCCATCGGCCGCTCTGACAATGAAATGGCTGGCCGCAGATGAGTCTGAGGCTACTGATATTTCAGCTGGTGCTGATCTAACTAACCCATCTTTCTTTGATTCAGCAGAATTTACAGCGGTTACAGGAGGAAAGCTAAGTCTAAATGTTGCTCCACTTGAAGAGACGCAAACCGGTCGATATCAGCTGCGTATTATTGATCTGGGCAGTCAGGCTGACGACGATTTGCCCAATGCTGTTGCTGACTTTAATGAGTCTGAACATGGTGTGCTGGCTATCAATGAAAATATTGAGGGTAAGATTGATAGTGCCGAAGATAAGGACTTAATCGCCGTTAATCTTACTCAGGGCAATATTTATGATTTCTCTGTAAAGGGTTATTTTGATGGGCTTGGCACCCTTGCTGAAGCTGAACTTCGTTTGCTTAATGAGGCTGGACAGTTGGTTTCTGTGGGCAGCTATGATGCAGTCACTGGGCGAACTGAGTTTTCAGTGTCCGTATTCTCTGATGGTCGTTATTTTCTAGAAATTTCGGCTGAGGAACTGCCCGGCAATACGGGAACATACACGCTGGATACCCGGTTGCGAGGCAGCGATGACAATGTGATTGACGATATATCCGCTGATACCCAGTCGGGTGTTGTTGTTGGGCCAGGAAAACCTGCAACCGGTGAAATAGAAACTGCGGGTGATCACGATTGGATATCGGTTAGCCTAGAAGCCGGTAAGGTTTATGTTTTAGATATTCTCGCTGATGGCGATGGTGCGGGGGGCACGCTTGAGGATGCGACTCTGCGGCTGATCGACAGCAATGGTGATGAGGTCGCCTCTGATGATAACAGTGGCGCCGGCAAAGATGCGCGCTTACAAGTTACCCCAGGTACTAGCGGTGACTACTATTTAGATATTTCCTCGCGCTTTGGTGAGGTGGGTACCTATACCGCTCGTGTTCGAGAACTCTACAGCGGCGTTGCTGATCCACTGGTTACAGCACAGTGGTATCTCGAGGAGGCGGGCATATTCGAGCTGGATGGCCAGTACACTGGTGCAGGTATCACCGTTGGTGTGGTCGATGATGGTATTGATACCTCTCATCCTGATTTGCAAAATAATCTGGATTTCTCACTGGCCTATGATACCCAGTTTGACACCAACGATGGGCAGCCAAAATATCCATACTTGGTGGGGCCGCCCGATAATCACGGTACGCTAGTGGCGGGTATTATTGCTGCCGAGGCCAATAATGAAACCGGTATTCGCGGTGTTGCACCGGATGCTGAGTTGGCATCAACGCGAGTAAAGTGGTCCTGGGATCAAATGATTCAGGCTCTTAGCTTGCAGTGGCAGTTCGATGTCAGTAACAACAGCTGGGGTGCAATTTCACCATTTAGTGATAACTTTAATAGCACCAGCCTGACCTTTGGTTGGGTGGCCCTGCGCAAAGGTGTTGAGGATGGCCGCGACGGCTTGGGCACTAACTTTGTTTTCTCTGCCGGCAACAGCGCCGGTGCGGGTGATAATACCAATTACCATAATTTCCAAAATGCACGTGAGGTTATTACCGTAGGTGCGGCCAATGCCGACGGCACTATGGCAAGCTTCTCAACGCCGGGCGCCAGTGTGCTGGTTAGCTCCTATGGTGTCGGTATGATTACTACTGACCGCCATCAGCCGGGTTGGGGTGAGGCAAAATCGAGTGATTATTATGGCGGTTTTTCTGGTACCTCGGCATCTGCTCCGTTGGTGTCCGGTATAGTCGCGATGATGCTTGAGGCTAACCCAAATCTTGGCTATAGAGATGTACAAAAGATTTTAGCGTATTCAACCACTCACCCCGATGGACAAGACTGGAAAACCAATGGTGCCAGTGATTGGAATCTGGGTGGACTACAGTTCAACGATAAAGCTGGGTTTGGTTTGGTTGACGCCTACACTGCGGTCCAATTAGCCAGAACCTGGACCGAGACCAATACGTCAATAAATGAAATAAGTGCTTCGGCGCGCAAGTTTGGCATGGTCGAACCAATACCGGATGGTGATGGGTCATCCTATACCATGGCCTTTGAGGTCGACAGTAACCTCTCTGTTGAGAATGTGGAGTTGGGTATCGATCTGCGGCATCAGCGTTTGGGTGATCTGATAATCACTTTGACCTCACCCAATGGCACCGTTTCTACGCTGATGGATCGACCAACGGTTAATTCCGAACGTCCCTTTGGGCTCAGTGGCCAGGACAGTGGTGTACCGACACATCTCTTGTGGGATTTTTCTAGTGTTCAGTTTTGGGGTGAGCAAGCCACAGGTACCTGGACTATTTCTGTGACCGATGTGCGGCCGGAACAAACCGGCACTATTCAGAGTCTGTCGCTGCGTATTTACGGTGAAAGAGAAGATGGTAATGATACTTATATCTTTACTGATGAGGGTTTTGCAAACCAGACTGGATCTATTCTTGAAGACGAATTTGGCGAAGATACCATTAACGCCTCTCCAGTAAGGTTTGACACATATATCGATCTTTATCAGGGTATTATTGCGGCTAACTCGACGACTCATGGGATAGCGAGTTGGACAATTGTTGAAAATGCCATTTCTGGATCAGGCAACGATAGTTTGGTCGGAAACTCTGCTGATAATTATCTTGATGCGGGTGCCGGTAATGATGTTCTTCAGGGTAGCGAAGGCGACGATACGTTAGTTGGTGGTGCGGGTCGAGATACAGCCTACTACGCCGGATTGATGGCGGAATACAGTGTTTCATGGGATCCAAATACCGAGACCGTTACCGTTGTTGATAATAAAACATCCAATGGAGACGACGGAACCGATATCCTGAGTGGCATCGAGCGTATTGTCTTTAGTGATGGTGAGCTTAACCTAGCTGAAACAACCGGTAATCGGCCGCCTGTGGCTAACGCTTCTGTCTTCGATGGTACGGTGCAGCTACAAAGTGGTATGGGTATTGAGTATCAATTGCCCGACGATGCCTTTACCGACGCCGATGGCGAAGCTGCCTCTGAAATGGAAATAGCAGTGAGTGATGCAGCGGGCGGAGAATTGCCTGAGTGGTTGAGCTATGACCCTGCGACAGGCACTTTTTCTGGCGTACCGCCAGCCGATTTCCAAGGCATTATTAAGCTCAAAGTAGAAGCAATTGATGAATATGGCGTCTCTACGTCAGATATTTTGACCCTGCAGTTTGGTGATAATCAGGCGCCTACGCTAGAAAACCCCAAAGAAGTGGTTGTCAGCGAGGATCAGGGTTTAGTCTCTCTTGAATTTACTGCCCCCACTGACCCAGAGGGTGGCGAAGTGAGTATAGAGATCACTGAGATACCAAGTCTAGGTGTTCTGATTGATAAGTCTGGTAACCAGGTGTCTGTGGGTGCGATTTTTTCTGCAGATGAATTTACTGAACTATTTTATCAAACTGGCGAAGATGCCAACGGTGATGCGGGCTATGTCCGTTACAAGGCCAGTGATGAAGATGGTGTTGTGTCTGAATCTTCTGCTCATATCTTTGTGGATGCCGTCAATGATGCACCTCGATTTACTACAGAATCTAGTAAACTCATTATTGATTATCCTGAGCAAACCACGGTTGCGCTGGATATCTTGGAGCCTGTCGATCCGGAATCTGTTTTGACCACGGTTCGTGTCAGTGAATTACCACAACTGGGTATTATCAGCCTCGATGATCAAGTTGTGTCTATTGATCAAGTACTCACATTTGACCAGCTAAAGAGACTGACGTTTACCTTAGATGAAAATGTTAATGGGCCCATTGGTGCAATAACCATTCAGGCTGTTGATGATGAGGGTGCCGCAACTAATTGGAGCTTGCAGTTAGAGGTGCAGGGTGATGCTGAATTTAACTCTGGAACGGTAGGTGATGACCAACTTTACGGCAGTATCGCCGATGATATTCTCTATGGTAAGGGTGGCAATGATACTCTTGTGGGTAACGCCGGTGATGATCGCCTGTTGGGTGGTCTAGGAAATGACTCGGTGATTGGCGGTAGTGGTGACGATAAACTGGATGGTTCTGCTGGTAATGATTACCTCGATGGTGGTTCTGGGGCAGACTTTATGACTGGTGGGCCGGGTAGCGATACTTATATTGTTGATTCGGCTGGTGATGTCGCCCTTGAGGTAATATCTGGTGGCTCAGGCGGTAAAGACGTGATTGTTACCTCAATATCACTCGCCGCACCTGACAATATTGAGAATCTTCAAGCCAGTGCTGGTGACGCGATTAATCTAACCGGTAATGAGTTGGATAATGTACTTCTGGGTAACGACGAGAACAATGTTCTGCAGGGTCAGGACGGAAGGGATACATTATTTGGCGAGGCTGGTGAAGATACCCTTGATGGTGGTTCCGGTGTTGATTTGCTCGCAGGCGGGCTGGGTGATGATACGTACAACGTCAGCTCAAAATCTGACCGAGTGGTAGAGCAAGTTGGTCAAGGTGTTGATCATGTAATCGCTGCCTCCAGTTATACCCTATCCTCGAATGTCGAGAACCTAACGCTCGAAGAGGGCGGCAACTTTACCGCGGGCGGCAACTCCCTCGACAATCATTTGATCGGAAATGGAGGTAACAATATTCTCGCCGGTGGTATAGGTGCGGATATTCTTGAAGGTGGCTTAGGGGATGATATTTATGTCTTAAGTGATTCAATGGATACCATTATTGATTTAGGTGGTGAAGATACTATCCGATCGAACTTAGATATTGTACTGATCAATGATATCGAAAACGCTGATCTGGTGGGTATCGCCGATACCATGGCAATTGGTAATGGGCTGGCAAATAATTTGATCGGTAATATGGCGGATAATATTCTCGATGGAGCTGGTGGTATTGATACTTTAACTGGTGGTGAAGGCGCAGATACGTTTGTTATTGCTAATAATGGTGAAGGTATTGATGCAGATTTGATAACCGATTTCACCTCAGGCGAAGATCTAATTGTACTCGATCTGGCCTCCTACGGTGTCTCTGCTGAGGAGCTAGGACTGCTGTCCTCTGGCTTGGTGAGTGCAGAGTCTTTTGTTATGGGTGCAGGTGCCAAAGCTTTAGATTCTAATGATCATTTCATCTTTGACAGCGCTCAGGGACTATTACAGTTTGATATTGATGGTTCAGGAGATGAAGAGGCTATGGTCATTGCCCATATCAACTTAGATGAAGATAGCGCGAGAATCACATCCGGTGATGTCTTTGTCGGTATTTAGTGTCAACCTCGTTGGATTAATTTCTCCACTTGGATTTTTAGATTGAGAAATAGGTTGGTATAGGGAATTTTTGTATGGCGTTCTTTCAGCTTTCATCACCAGATTTAAGCAATCTTTCATTAGGTGGTGCAGTGCTAAGGTTGCTTGAAAGCTATGGCTTTACGGCAGATGAACGATACCTAGTTGTCAGAGGCACCTATACAGATGATGGCGACCCTTCATTTGGTCTGCACTATAGTTTTTGGCTCTTCGATGTACAGACCAGGGAATATGTTTCCAATTTTAATGAGCAGATTGCCGGGGTTGACAATGCTCGAGAGATAGAGGTTTCAGATATTCAAACATCTGGAACTTCAGGGAATCTTTTTGCTGTAGCTTTAGTTGAAACTAAGGGTACTGATGAAACCCGTTTGGTATCCCTAGACAATGGTCAGGTGGTTTCTAATAATCTCATTCACTCTGTTTCTGGGGAGCAGGTGGATGCAAAAGTTGAACGCTTTTTACTAAGCGATGATGGCCGATTTTTAGCTATCCAAACATCCAGTGAGCAACTCGCCGCAGAAGATGCTCCTGATACTAACGATTCAAGTGATATTTATCTTTTAGACTTACAAAATAATGCCATAACACGAATTAGCTATGTGGGCGGTAGTGAAGTCACCGATCCGACCTACTTGCAGGATATTCATGTTGTAGGCGACACTGTAAAGATAGCGTTTGTCACCGATGCTGCATTTGTTTCACCCTCCAAAATAGATTTAAATTCCAAAAATATAAATGCTGAAGCGAACTTAAGATCGGATGCCTATGTATGGTCGTCTGTATTTGATCACGATGGCCTTACAGGAAGCTTTACATTTGATCTGCTGTCTTTGGATTCTGACAGTAAAGCCGCGGGTTTTGTTGACCGAGATAACAGTGTCCAAATTACTGATGCCGGAAGTGTCTTTACAAGTAGCGCTGAAAATATTACTGAAGATGATATTAACGAATCCAATGATACCATTTTTATCGATAATCAAGGTCAGATTGAGCGTGTTGTTTTTGAATCAAATAACGAACTAGATAATGGCTCTATTTTTGTTTCTGCGAGCGAAAATGGCAGATTTATATCTTATCTTTCCTCATCGCCGGAAGTCTCTGGAAACACCGGTGCCCAGCAGTTAGTTGTATATGACCGCCAACTCAACACTACTGAGGTTGTTTCTCAAAATGGGCAGTTGGCAAATAATTGGGTAATTGATGGAACCATGTCTTCGTCTGGCTATTCTGCTGCGTTTACCTCCTCTGCGGATAATTTAACTGAGGAGCCCCTTGAGGCAACGGCTGGAGGGCTCTTTGTATCGTTATCAGATTCGATACCAATATCAGGGCATGTGTACCATTGGCGAAGCCATGAATTGATAACCGATGTAACTTTAGGACTTTCGGAGCAGTTTAATGGTGTTTCAAGTGAGCTAGTCTCTACCACCACCGATGCCGTGGGTGAGTTCACACTGGCCAACAATGTAGCGGGAGAAAAAATGATTACCGCGGCAAAGGAAATGACTGCCAATGATCAAAATAGAGTTGTTACTTCAGCCGATGCTCTCGCTGCCTTGAAAATTGCTGTTGGTCTCAACCCCAATGGTGATGACTCTTTTCCCGTATCGCCTTACCAAATGATTGCAGCGGACGTTAATAAAGATGGTAGAGTAAACAGTGCCGATGCATTGCAGATATTAAAAATTGCGGTTGGTTTAAGTGATGCTATTCCGCAGGAATGGCTTTTTGTTAGCGAAGCTGAAGACTTTTGGGATGAGACAGCCAAGAACGGGGAAGGCGAATTTACTCTCACTAACAAGGACGTATCGTGGGGCTCTGAGGGCCTCCAGTTCTCTGAACCACTTGGTTTAAATTCAAACTTTTTGGGCGTTCTTCTGGGCGATGTCAATGGCTCTTGGTCGGCCCCAGAGGAAGCAATGGAACTACCAGGCAATTATTTTGCAAGTCTTGAGCAAGCTGGTATTGGGCCAGCCTATCAATGGTTTAGTGTTATTATTGCTTGAAAATGGAACTTTGGTATCTTTCAGACTTGTGATTTTTCAGAAATAGTGGGTACTACTGTGAGTGCATAAACTTGCAGCCAGGGATAGCAGGCGGCAGTGTTTCAATAGATGAATCAGGCAGTTAATAGGGCGCGACGGTGTTATTTGAACTGTTAGATTTCAATTTAGATCGCTTAACTTGGCGATTCTCTTAACAGTTACTGGCCATCGTATATTGATGTACTGCTTTACCGCTGTGTTTTTTATATTCCTTTACACGGAACAAAATTTGGTCTTCTTTTAAATGTATTGATAGGCTAAAAAAGAAAATTACTCCCATAAAGATAAAAATAACGATAATGATAATGATAACGATGGATTTATATCATGAATAAGTTTCTTTTTTCTTTACTCTTTGCTTTTCTGCTGGCGGGCTGCGGTAATTCCGGAGATATTGTAGTTAAAGATTCGTCCTCTACCAGTAATCAAGGTCAGATTGAGTCTCTTGATCTCAGTTCAAACAATGAAGTAGGCGATGGTTCTGTTACTCTTACGAGTAAAGAAAACAACAAGTCTGCGTCAAATCTGTCCGTATCACCTAAAGTATATGGGACCACCGATTCTCTGCAATTAGTTTTATATGGCCGCCAGCTCAATACCACTGTAGTGACACCTCAAAATGGACAGATGGTAAATAATAAGGTTGTTCGCGCGGTGTCTCGCTCTGGTCAGTCTGTTGCGGCTATCTCATCGTTTGGTCGTGTTTACCATTGGCGAAGTCATGAGTTAATAGCTGATGTAGGTATAGAGCTATCAGAGATAATAGATGGTGTTTCAAGTGAGCTAGGCTCTACTTTCACCGATGCCGAGGGTGAGTTCTTACTGGGCAGCAATGTGGCGGGAGATAAACTTATCACCGTCGCAAAGGAAATGACTGCTAACGATCAACAAAAAGTTGTTACTTCAGCCGATGCCCTTGCGGCCTTAAAAATTGCAGTTGGTCTCAACCCCAATGGTGCTGACTCTTTTCCCGTGTCGCCTTATCAAATGATTGCAGCGGACGTCAACAAAGATGGCAGAGTAAACAGTGCCGATGCATTGCAGATATTAAAGATTGCGGTTGGTTTAAGTGATGCTATTCCACAGGAATGGCTTTTTGTTAGCGAAGCTGAAGACTTTTGGGATGAGGCAGCCAATAACGGAGAGGGCGCATTTACTCTCACCAACAAGAATGTATCTTGGGACTCTGAGGGCCTTCAGTTCTCTGAGTCACTTGGCTTAAATTCAAATTTTTTGGGCGTTTTGCTGGGTGATGTCAATGGTTCTTGGTCGGCCTCAAACGAAGTAGTAGAACTCACAGACAACTACTTTGCTAGTCTTGAGCAAGCTGGTATTGGTCCCGCCTATCAATGGTTTAGTTTAGGAGATTCTGACAGTGATCCCGATGAGCCAAAAACTAGTCTAATAGGCAAGGTAATAGATGGGTATATCCAAGGGGCGAGAGTTTATCTTGATATTAATTACAATGGTTCTCACGATAGCGGAGAGCCACAAGCTATTTCGGTAGATTTGGGTTTGTTTGAGCTTGCGGTGACTGAAGAACAAAGGTCTTGTCTTGCTTATGCCCCCGTTCGTGTTGATGTGCCTGTTGGCGCGGTTGATGCTGATTTAGGTGCGGTGACGAGTGCGTTTACTATGGTGCTACCCCCTACGTTTGGATTTGTAGAGTCACCTGAACAATTATATATAACACCGCTCACTTCTGTGTTGTGGGATGAAATAGAAAAACTTCTCGAGGAAGGCGTTGGTAGTGATTTAACGTGTCAAACAGTTAAGGAAAATATCTCTTCTTTACCTTCATTTCAGGAATCTTTATCCACGTCCATCGCAAATGTTGTCCGCCACTACAATATTCCCGCAGATAAAATATTCGCTGACTTTATTGCTGAAAGCAATAGTGATTTATCGTCAAAGGCAGAGCTGATTGTAAAGGGATTAAAAAAGAGCTTTGCTGAGACTGCTGAGTTACGAGAAAACTATCCCCAAGCTGGTTACGCAGAGGTAAATTACTTTGTTTTTAGTAGCATGGATGGTGATGACCTATACCCCAATGCCTGGTACCGAGAAACCGCATACCAAGATGGTGAGGATACCTTCGTTGAACTCAAAAAGATCAGTGACGATCTGGAAACTGATATTCGTTTAATCTATCAGTCTGAGCGATCTGGGAGTTTTAGCCGCACTAATTCAGATCTAAAATTTGCTCTGAATAAAGAAATTGAATCTCGAGGTGGTGATACCTCAGACTACAGCTGTAATTATCAAGAAAAAATCACCTACTCCGAAGATGAAAAATCCTATGAGCTAGTTAACCTCACAAGCTACAAGGTTAGTTCAAACTCAATTGATGATTGTGCATTTGAAAATTTTGCTGAATCAAGCCAAACACGGTATGTGTTTTGGGGCGAAAATTATTCTGATTTCAACTCTCAGGGATCTCAGTTCACCTTTGACTATTCGGTCGCAAAACAGCAGCTACCCAACTGGACTGATTATCAGGCGAATATTGATAATCTAAACCCGACAGCCCTGGTGGCTTACG
>Ga0209532_1001487_pt1 | contig 18180 bp, 17 predicted proteins | sample COG_02_FD_184746 | JGI IMG/M metagenome (GOLD analysis project Ga0209532, IMG submission 184746) | Pelagic Microbial community sample from North Sea - COGITO 998_met_02 (SPAdes) (version 2) | ecosystem: Environmental > Aquatic > Marine > Neritic zone/Coastal water | place: Helgoland, sampling... | reverse complement strand
AGTATGAAGCCAAAGACTTTGTAGAGAAGACCATTCAAGACTTTCCGATCCGCAGCCATGCGGCCTTCTTAAAGCTTCGTCGTCGCAGGTGGCGTCATAAAGAGACAGGAGCGACTATAAGCAGAGACCTGAGTTTTATTGCGGAAGGATCGCGGTTTACCAAAGAGGTAGCCGCTTTTTTTAAAGAACTCCGTGGAGAATAGACTGGATCCCATTAGCGTGGTGTGAGGTGGTCCCGGAAATTAGGACAGCGATTTAGAAATTATAAATTGCGAAACTATGAAAAGGACCACCTCATTACAGACACCAAATACTTCATATACAGACTTCAGAAAATCTTTGCTTAAATTAGTTTACTCCCCAGAAAAATCCGCTGATCCCTGCGCATGCCTAACTTCATATTGCGGTATACGCGCAACACACGTTTACGGTTCCAAACCAAGCCTTCTGTTCTAATCCTGTTGTAGTACACATCAAAGCCGCGAGTGGGAAGTCTTTCTGCTAGCTCCGTCAGCTTCGCTACAACTTCACTGTCGTCCTTCTTTGCCTGATAGTACCACATAGATCTGTGCAGACCAACTACACTACACGCACGCGCCATACTCACCTTGTAGGCCACTATTAAGTAGCTCACCATAGCGTGCAGAGCAGAAGGCTTTAGAACTTTTTTTACAAGATGTCTTTAAGCATCATGTTGTCTAAAGACTGATCCGCATACATCTGTTTAAGCTATCGGTTCTCTTCTTCCAGCTCTTTTAGTCGTTTTAGTTGGCTGGCTTCGATTCCGGAATACTTCTTACGCCATCCGTAAAACGTGGCAGGGCGAATACCCAACTCTCTACACAGAACTTCAACACGCTGGCCGTTCTCATTTGCCTTAATCGCATTGATAATCTGACTTTCTGTGAATTTACTCTTCCTCATAACAGGTCTAATTTAATCAATTAATTACCTGTCCGATTTTTAGGGAAGAATACAATTTCCGGGACCAGCTCACATATAAGTTTCCTGCATTGCCAATTATCCCTAAATATTATTCATTTATTTCTATTAAATTATTTTAGTTCGTCGAAAATTTGCTCATACGAATCAGCAATACTCTCCCAGTCTCTATTTTGAATTAACCATTTTTCCCCAGATGAACCCATGTCTAATAATAAACTGCTTTTCATGTTTTTAATCCTGTGAATAGCTATATCCAACTCTACGATGTTATTTGACTTAATGAAAAACCCAGAATTCGCTTCATTTATCATAGACCTATAACCATCATAAGCAGCCAAAACTGGCTTTCCCGAAGACATGTATTCAATTATTTTATTTGGCGACCAACCATAATCCCATACTTTACTTGGTAATGAAGAAAAATATAAAAGATTTGCTAATTTCAGATAGCTAGGGACTGAATCTCTAGGAACTTTACCTGTAAACAATACATTTTTACAGCTATATAACTGATTTTGATAATTTACTGACATAGATCCATCACCAACTATTAGAAAAAAAACATCTTTAATGTTTCTCTTATCATATAATTTTATTATTTCTATTAATGAATCTAACCCATTTGTTAAACCAAGGGAACCAGCATAGCATAAAACAAACTTATCCCTAGTAAGGCTCATAATATGGTCTATTTCTGAATTTTTCTGACTTATAATTAAGTTTTTCTCTTTTTTGTATCCAAATGGAACGAAACCAACGCTAACTTTATTTTTTCCAACCATTCTATCTACATGAGACTTTAAATTAGGCATTGTTCCTACAACAAAGTCAGATTTAATGTAACCTATTCTTTCTACAAACCCTAAAAACTTCACGGCTAAATTGCTCTCAGAATACCCACCCTCCTCTACTAAAGTCAAAGGCCAAATATCTCTAATTTCAAAAATTATTTTAGCATTCCTTCTTTTAAATAATAATGCATTTATGATACTCAGCAAGGACAAGGATGAAACTATAGTAATTCCATTTATTTTGATCTTTGAAAACAATAACAAAATAAATAACTTCCATTCAAAATCTAACCAACTAAGTACTCTCTTTAATGAGATTGATTTATTGTATTTCAATGTGTTGATCCAGAAAACTTTAACGCCTTCAATTTCCTCAATTTTCAATAGCCCATTTATGGAATCGAAATGAGCTAGATGGTTTGAATCAGAAGATATTATAGTTACGGAGTAACCTCTTTTAACTAGGATTTTGGCTATTGTAAAAATACGTGTTTCAAATCCATTAATCTTTGTGGAAACGTATTTTGATATTATAAGTATTTCCTTTTTATAAGTCACTATTTATGCTTTATTATCAAAACAATTTATGCTTTAGATAAGAATTACACTATTCAAATATTTTTTTCGTGGAATTAATTCGTTTTACAACTGTTTCAAAATCCAGACCGCAGGCTTCCAAATACCACACCATATTTTGATATCTCGGCTTATTTTCTTCTTTTATAAATTCTAACGCTTCTTTTCTGGTTATTTGACCTTCTCTAACCTGATTGCTCCTAAAGGTGTCATGCTCAGACATTCCAGCAAGGGTATAATATATATAATTATAAAAAGCCGCGGTACCATCACCAATTCTCCATGTCGTACTAGTGTCTGGAGACATTTCAAATCCATAGTCATTGATAATAACATCATTGACTTCATTCTCATCCCAAGTATAATAATCAAATAAATGATAATAATCCTTTTTCTCCAAAAAACTTCTATAGTATTCACCTTGCAATGTATCCCAAATAGTACTGTTAAAATAACTCGGACTTTTCAACATAGCTTTGAATCTTAACTTCTGGTATCTTAACTGCTTCCTAACTCCATTCGAGTAGACTTTTTCTTCCTCAAAATCTGGCGGCACGCCTAAAAAACCAGCTTTAAAGTGAGTTACTTCCAATGGATTTACACTCCATAAGTCCACATTAATACCCGTCTGCTTCTTAATATTCTGAACATGTCTAAAAAAATGTTTATCACCTGCTGTGAAAAGATTTACCATACCTAGGTCCGGATACTTCAGCCAAGCTTCTATGTTTTTTTTAACATTTTCTCTTTTCAATTTGATGTTATCCGCTACGATGATATTTTCCACACCAAGTTCTGAACAAAACCGACTTATATTCCTTCTTGCCAAATCGGTTACCATCCCCCAATCATAAGTATAAGTAACAGGTTTCATACCTAGTTCTTTTACTGCCAAATGAAGACCCATACAACTATCTCTTCCCCCACTAAAAGGAACTATACAGTCATTACCTTTTGCCTTTTTATAGGGATCCAATATATTCTGTAAATCAGATATTGGTTTAGGGTTATTCTTAATCTTATAATTATTACAATAATTACATACACCATTACTGTCAAAATTAATATAAGGCATGGTTTCTGGCAAAACGCATTTAGTACACCTTTTAAGATCGTGTTCCTTATACTCTAGTAGTTTTTCTTTCCCATTTAATACTCCTAATGCAGGAATAAGATCCTTTATTCTCGTATTAGTTTCATCAATATCTATAGAAATCGAGTTTCCATCAAAATGCAAATCTAAATTTATTACAATAGGATCGTAAACCTGATTAATTTCTTTACACCCCAATTCTTTCAGGGGATACTCCTCAGAGGCAAAAAGAGTAGAGCCATTTAAAATGCCGGTGTATAAACTTCCGTTATTTGAGAACAATATTAAACTATTATCTGATTTGGAGTAAATAACAGATGAAATAGTCCCTTTGCATAGGCTATATATTTCATTAATAGAATCTTCAATCGTCAATCCATTTGCCCTACTTTTATTAAAAATAGCCAGTATTATTTCACTATCTATTTCTAACTTTCTCTCGTAATCGTAATTTTCAAACAGCTCATCAACATTTACTATAATACCATTATGGATAAGAATATTCTCTGATATAACTAACGGCTGATTATCCTTTAATCCATTAGTTATCAGCCTACTATGCCCAAAACATAGTGGTGAATTCCTTATGGCCTTATAATCTAAAACAGATGTCAGCTGGAGATCTCTTTTGGTTACCTTTAATTTATTTGCATCAAGAGTAACATATCCACTAGAATCTCTACCTCGTACTTCGGCATGTTTTAAAAAGAAATTAAAATCTTTTTTTGTTAGAACGTCTTCTATTGTTTGATTTCTAGCCTGTATGACACCAAATATTCCACACATATTATATAGTTTTTATTTGAAAAATAAATATAATTTTTTTTCAAATTAGGTTAAATTATTATAAGTTTTAACTAATCTATTTTCTTGAGCTTGCCAGCCAATCTCAGTCAATTCCAAATTATTCTTTTCTGTTTTATCATTTTCTATATTAATAATTGCGTTTATAATAGAATCCACATCAAGATCACACGTATATCCTAAATTATATTTTGTGACAACACTAGTGATTTCCGGGAATTTCGAAGCCAAAACAGGGAGACCCGCAAAAGCATACTCAAATAACTTATTGGGTAGGCAATAATAATCGCTTAGAGAAACATTCTCTATCAAACACAAACCATAATCTGCATTTTTTACTCTATCTACAACACTCTCATGTGGGATAGCATCATGAACGTGAATGTTTTTTTTACTAAGTGCTATCTTTTTTAACCGTTCAGAGTATTCGCCATACCCAATAAAAACAACATGTGATTTAATTAAGCTATTAGAGAACGCCTCAATAATATAATCTAGACCTCTACCGCGACCAAAAATACCCAAATAGACGAATACTAGTTCGTCTTGCCGTATATCATATAGCATACGAAAATAGTTATCCGTTCGATTATCACTATTTATTAATAGTGGCGAATTTAAAATTAGCGTGTTATCCTTTTTACCGAACTCGTTTTCATACCAATCAATAATTGATTCACTTACCGAAATTAAATGATCAATTGAGTTCCAAAATATTTTCTCTAAAAAATATGTTGCGTATGATAAAACCTTTGTCTGACCGTTTTTATTTGACTCAAGTTCATGTGCATCATAAACTAACTTCGAATTAAATATTTTACTTAAGAACACACCAACTGGCAAAACCAGAGTATCATGGCAATGTATTACATCAGGTCTAATCTTTAGACTTAACAAAGTAAAACGTGTACACAATTCAACAAGCATTAACATATGTCTTATTGGTCTGTATATATAGTTAGACTTGAAGAATAGTTCAATGGTAGTTACCTCAGCTTTTACGTTAACTTTTGTTTCTGATGAACCCTCCGATATATTAATTCCAAAACAATAAATTGAATATTTACTATTTTTAGATAAAGCGCTTAACTGCTTTAAAATTCTGTTATCAGTATTAGGGTTAGTGTGAGTTAAATGGAGAACTTTCATTGTTATTTATATGTACTAATTTTTGATTCTGTAATGGCCCAAACAATTACTAAAAATGCAAAGTATGTTGGATACATGTTTAAGTGTGAGAGATTTGAGATGACAAAAAGAATTATTAGGGCCGAAACATGTGCATCATGATAGATTTCATCATTCTTGCGTAAGAATTTAAGTCGCTTTATAAGATAAGTTATTAAGTATAAATAAAATATCAAGCCTACTACTCCATAACAATATAAAGTTTCAAAAAAATCATTATGTGTGGTCTTGGACATTTCCCTTCCTCTATCTATAGCAGTGGAACGATGTCCTGAACCAAAAGTTAAATTTAACGGGCCTTTTGTCGAAAGTATTTCAACAGATTCCGCGATAAAGATAGCTCTAGGCTCAGACTTAATATCCGTTGTCATTAATCTTTCAGAACTATTTATAGATATGTTATCTGATATGCTATTTAGTGTAAATAAAATAATGACAAAAGACAACGGAACGATAAGGATGCTTTTTACATTCATGGTAAAATAGTCTCTATATAATGAGAACATTAAAATGAAGCCAAAAGCCACTAATGGACTTCTTTTACTCGAAATAATAATCATAACAAAACCTATAAAAAATAAACTATACTTATAAAAAGGTTTTAAATAAAAACAAAAAGGGAGGATTAAAAGTAGCCAATAAACAGAGTTAATTTCATTCTGATTGACTACACCCGAACTTATATCTGTATTGCCTGAAAAAAATATTATCAGATATATTAACAGAGACAATACTAAAATGAAGTACGCTAAAAAATATTTTCGTATGTATAGTATACAGTTACTTATTTCTGTCCTGCTTAATGCATCATAAAATATCACAAAAACACTTGGCCACCATAGAGTATCTTTCATAGTTTCTAAGTAACTCAAAGGGGAATTAAAACTGTGAATAAGATTTACTACAGATATATATATCGACCAAAATATTAAGAGTTGAACGATTTTTGTCGATAGAATTCTTTTGTTTAAAAGTGCTTTAAGAGCGAGAAAATAGACAAGGGAATAAGCCAGCTGTATAAATCGACCAAATACTAGATCACCGTCTGTTATAGGCTGTAAAATAACAAGAACAGCCCACATAACTATGAATAGGAATAGGATCTTAAACTTAAATATCTTAATCAACGATTTCTTTTTTTATGAAATTCATAGATCTAGAGATGATAAGATTCAACTTGCTTTTATCAATATTTTTATTCTTCTCATTATAAACAAACTTTAATCTGGTTTCAAATGTTATTATTTTTTCGTGAAGGTCCACTAATTCCAATAAACTGAAAATTCGAGTAGAAACCTCAGGTCTAGAAATAAAAACATTAAACGGTTTATCAAAAATTATTGAAAAGGCAGTACCATGGAATGAATCGGTAACAATGTAACTTGCATTTTCAAATAAACCAATTATTTCTAAAGGACTACACCCATATAGAACCTTATCAACATCAAGAAAATTTCTTGAATTAGGACGGACACATATTATTTGATAACCCGTTTCCTTTTTAATTTTATTGGCTATGAACAATAATTCTTCTTCTGCAGCTAAAGCATATATAAATATGTAGTCACTCTTAGACTTAGCACTAATAGCTAAGCCTGACCACTCTTTTCTCGTCAATAAGAAAACCGGGTCCACAACCCATTCATTTTTCTTATTGAATTTTGTGGTTAAAAAGTCACTTCCTGACTTTTCTCTAACGCTCAGCGCATCAAAATCATCTACCATTGGTTTGATCCAATTTACTTCTTCCTCAGAAAAATCAGCCCCACCAAAACTAGCGGCATATGACACCTTTCTTAAGTTATCTTTTCTGAAATTTAAATAAAAGACATCTCTATAAATACCTTTTGGATTGAAGACTTGATCACTTCCGGTAACAAAGACATCCGCAATAGGTGGATCAGCTATAAAATCTTCCACCGTTGCATATTGTCTTGTTAGTTTAAAATACTTAACTTTAAAAGATTTTGTCTTAATCTTTCTTCTTGACAATGGGTAGAGTCTGATTAAAGAAAATAAAATTTGTCCGATTCTTGACTTAATGGTTCCATATAGATTGAAAACCCTTGAATCCTTAGAATGCCACTTTGTAAAAAAATTTAAATTATATACATCTAAATTATCGAACTTATCTAAGAATGTTTTCAGAGCTAAACCCTGGAGCAGACCTCCATAGTTTGTATACAGAAACGTGGCTACAACTACCTTCTTTTTGATTGCAAATTTTCGTTTATTCGTGATCACCTGATTGTATAGATAGAATTAATATTATTTTTCTTAGAATACGCCAGCTTAATATTGTTAGGTACTCCTCCACAGGCTATCATCATAACAACTGTTTCACTACTTGGCAACGAAAGGAGTTGCCTCAATTTATAATCATTATTATTTGAATTATACCAGTTTAATGGACACGCTGCTATTTCTTCATAATGCAACGCGTTTAATAAGTTCATGGAAAACAATCCTCCATCAACATAAACACCATTTCTCTCTGAAATATCTCTATAACCGGATAATTCTGCCGTAACTATCAATAACTTATCTACAAGGTGACCAAAACCTCTGTTCCCGCCTTGAAGCTCTAGAACTTGAGTTAGTAGTTCCTTTGACTCGATTATATGAACTCTTGATGGTTGGCGATTACAAGCCGATGGGGAGTGAATTGCAATTTCAATCGCTGCCACTAATTTATTTATTGGTGCTTCCCCATGAAAATTTCTTACACTATACCTACTCTTGACAAATTCTTTGAAAGAAGAATGACTAAACGCAAAATATTTCTCCTTGCTAATTACAATTTGATTACAAATAAACTTCGGGTCGATACCATCTGTCAAGTTTTCAATATCTGTTACTAAATTTGTGTCTAGTTTAAAACCAGCTTTGTCATGAACTTCTATATATTCCAATAGGGTGCTTAACGCATGATTGTATTGCTCATAACTCGCCGATTTATTTGAAATATTTGGCAGGTATTCAATCTTGTATTCAGCACAATCACTAATTAACAGTAAAATATTATCGATCCCAAAACCAAGTCTCATATCAGGCATCGTAAGTCCTTTTTCTATAGGATGATATCGGTGCATTATTCTCATAATGCACCTTTTTTCTGCATTATTATAAAAATAATCTGAATAATTAAAATACCTATTTATGTCATAGATATACTCCTTTTTTAATCTATTAAAATTAAGAGATTTCCTTATTACATCATACAATTTAGGAAACATTATTAAGAATACACGTTTTACCATTACATCATTTTTTGTATAAATATTTTTTTCCTAATTTATGAACGTAGGCTCTTTCTGCATTTTGAAGACCCACAAAATAAATCATCAACAATGAGCTTATAAGAGAAACTACAATAATTAAAATAAACCTAAATAAATCACTCGGTAATAACCAAATAACAATTAAAGGACTAATTAGAGAACTACTAAATACGCACAAAATATTCAAAATTATCTTTTTTACATATGTTGAAAACCTAATCTTGAAAAAATGTCTAACAAATACTATTCTCGAACACTGTGCCACAATTGATATAACTAACGACACATACATTACCGATACCGGTGCATAGCCATAGTATAAAAAAACATAGGAGATTGGTAATGCCATTATTAAAACACTTCCAGTAATAATTTGATACCATTTAATATTGCCATTTGCGTTTATTGCTGTAATTAATGGATACGCTAAAACATCAATTAATGATGTAAGCACTAGTATTCTAGTGAATAAAACTGCATAGTCTGGAGTATCTATAAGCCAAATACTAAATAGGAATGGAGTTTCTAAAATAATGGGGACTGCAATCAACATTAATAAGTAAAAACTATACTTTGACGATCCGAAGACTAAAGAAAGCATATTCTCTCTTTCATTCCTAGCATGATTTTTAATAATCTGAGGTCTTACTGCTGCAAAAAAATTATGACTTAGCTGCATAATCCCGTCATTCACCTGGTAAGAAATACCACGGGCAGCGCTTATGGCTGGATTAAAAAACATTCCTAAAATGATACTTATCCCTTGGTTTCTAGCTACACTAGAGACCGAACCAAAGAGACTCCAAAAAGAAAATGCGAGCATTTCTTTAAACATAGCCTTATCCCAAAAGAATGTAAACCTCGTCTCAACATAATTTCTTTTACAATACAAATAGTTCATAAAAAATACAGCAACTGCTATCACAAACATGGAGAAGGAATAAAATATAAGCTTGTCGAATTTGGTGTACAACAGAATAAGAATAAAAAGGACTTTAATGAAGACTTCGATAATACCAATTACAGCAAATACACTAAATCTTTCATAAGACATAATTATTGCATTGTATGAAACTGAAAAAATACTTGCTACAAACGTTATAACCGAAAACTGATATACCCAAAAGGCCGCGTTAAGTCTTTCAACGGGAATTATTATTTCGTTTTGTAAAAACCATAATCCCACGGTTTCGGCAATTAGCAAAAATAATAATGCGATGAAAATATATATTATAACTACAGTATTAAAATATTTATTCAACCCTTCTAAATTATCCCGTCCAAGTTCAATTGTGAAGAATCTTGAAACCGCACTTGCCATTACAGATTGGAACAGTCCGACAACTGATACTATTCCTCCAACAATAGTATAAATACCATAATCAGTAACACCCAACGCATCTAGAACGACTCTAGAAGCAAATAAATTAACTAGAATTACTAATAAAGTTCTTGTGTACAGATAAAATGTATTTGTAATAATCAAGTTATTATCGCCGGCTACGTTTTTCATTTATCGGGATTTAACTACTAGACAATCGTATATTTTATTGTATTGTTTTCCTATATGCTCCCACTTGAATTTTGAAACTAAGTTTGACGCATTCGCCGATAAGTGCTTATAATTTTCAGAAACGCGAATGATGACTTGTTCTATTTCGTTGATGTCATTAGGAGAAGAATGGAACCCTACCAATCCCTCGGCAAACTGACCATCAAAACCCTGATCTCGCGTATAAATTATTGGTAACCCCTGACTCATAGCTTCAGCATAAACAAGACCAAAAGTTTCACGGTGTGATAACATAATAAAAATATCAGATTCTCTATACGCGTTTCTTAAATCGTGTTTGCCTAATTCACCCAAAAAGGATATAAAATTGAACGATTTTAATTTTTCAAGTATTTGTTCATCCTTTACATTGCCAGCAATTGAATATTTAATTTTATACCCATTCTTGTTCAATTTACTAATAGCATTTGCTACGTTGATTAAATTTTTATTCTCTTCAATAGAAGAGGCCGTTATAATGCTAAACTCCTTGTCGTCAAGTTCACAATCTCTTTTAAACAGGCTTTCGTGCCAAAAATCATCAATACCATTATGAACTATATGGTGTTTTCTAATTATTTTTTTTCGCAACGAGAAAGGAATGTTTGCCAATAATTCATTCAAAACATTTTTAGTTTGAAAAAAGATTGCTTTCGAATTAACTAAAACTTGTAATAGAGTAATATAATTATGAAAAGCAATTCTTCTCTTGAGATCAATTACGCAAGAAGCCCTTACAGAAATCACATACGGAAGCCCTTTATTCTTGCCTAACTTAAGGGCTACAAGTCCATCATTTAATGTAAAGTGTGCATGAATTAATTGAACTTGTGATAAGTCCATTTTATTCTTAATTAATTTTGAAAATCTACTTGCCCTAACCTGTACGCTAAACGGTCCAGGTTTTCCAAAGAATAAAGGGATGATTTCTTGTGATTCTATAATGTCGGGATTATTCTTTTCATCATAGTCTAATGGAACAACACAAGTGACAACATTGTTTTCATCTAAAACCTTAAATAAGTTCTTATAGACAGTGGTGTTAAAATAGTCATATGAAATGTGAATAATATTCATTATTTCTTACTCCTTTAAAATTAAATTTATCTCTTTCCTAGTAGGGTAGGTAATCAACACAGCTTTATGTTTTCCTTTAAAAACAAAAAAAGAACCTGCCGCTACTGCAGAAGCGTTGCAATCGAGAATTGCTTTAGAAAAATGTTTTAACTCACCTGCTCCACCCGAAGCAATTACCGGAATTGATACAGCATTTGAAACAGATCTAAGCAAATCAAAGTCATAACCACTCATTAAACCCTCATTGTTGATTGAGTTAATAATTATCTCACCCGCCCCAAGTCTTTCACATTCAATTGCCCAATCAACAGGTTTATGCTTAGTTTTTGTGCTGCCACCATTTATATAAACATTACTACCAAATAAATTTGCCCTATAGTCAATAGAGACTATTATAGTAGATTTTCCAAAATTTTGGGACGCTTCAGAAACTAAATTTGGGTTCTTAACAGCTGCGGAATTTAGAATTACTTTTTCCACACCAATCTTTAAAATTTCTCTTATCAGTTCGATACTGCCTATACCACCACCAAATGACAGAGGCATAAAACATTCACTAGCTACGCTTTTTAATACATTTAGATCAGGTCCTCTATTAGATGTTGACGCATCAATATCTAATAACACTAGCTCATCAACTTCTTTATCATTAAAGATTCTTATCGCGTTAATTGGATCTCCAATATACCTTGGATTTTTAAATTGAACAGTTTTAACTAGTCCTGCATCTTTCAACAAAAGCATTGGAATAATCCGAGGGCGAAACATATATTTTAATAGTGATTTAAAAAATTAGAGAATAGGCGTAATCCATATTTATGACTTTTTTCGGGATGAAATTGAACCCCTAATATATTTTCATTGGATAAAGCCGCTACATAATCATGTCCATACGTAGAAGTCAGAGAAATTAATTTTTCATCATTAGTTGTAACGTGATAATTATGAACATAATAGAACCAAGTATCATCGTCTAATTCAGAATAAAGAGGTATATCTTTATTGATGTTAGTCTTTCTCCAACCAATATTAGGTAAAGGATATTTTCTTTTATTTTCGGACAAGTCAAACTTGATTGTTTCTGCATCAAACCATCCTAAACCCTCTAAACAACCCTCTGAACTTGAATTTGTCATAAGTTGAAATCCTAAGCATATCCCTAGAATTGGAACACCTTGGTCTATTACTTTTCTATTCAGACAAGGTATTAGTTCGTGTGTTTTTAGGTTAGTCATACCTGTATCAAAAGAACCAACTCCAGGTAAAATCAACCTTGCAGCTCGATCTATCAACTCTATATCTGAAGTAATCAAAGAATCCTCACCTAGTTTTTTTAACATATTTTGAATTGAACCTAGGTTTCCACAACCATAATCAACGATTGTTGTCATTTATTTATTTTTTAAAAAATATTTTATAGGATGATAAACTTTTCTAATTCTATTAATAAGCTTTTCAGAATTAGCGTATTGATAATAAAAACGAGGTGGTGTCTCCATAATTTCATTATACTCTTCTAGAGTTATTCCGAGTTTTTTTATGAAAAAGTCTATATCATTTTGTAATTCAACTTTATTATATAAGGGTTCTTTTAATTCGATTAAGGCTTGTTCTCTTGTAATTTGACCAGAAACAATAAGACTTGATAAATGTGCTTTCCTTTTATCGAAATTAAACTTTGATGGTAAATAATGAGCTTGAAAAAATTTAGTAAACCTTGATTCATAATGTTTCCCCCCATAATCTCTCCAGTTTAATTCTTTAATTAAGAACTTTTTCGCATCTTCTTTATTATAATCAATCCAATCAAGGGGCGAAAATGACTTTATTTGTACAATTCTTGGATAATAAATAAATTTCTGAAAGAAGGATAAAAGCGGATAATTGTTCAGAGGTTTAGTTCCGAATTTTTTATGAACGTCTTTGATCAGAATAGAATCACTTGCATCATAGCCCCAACTTAAAGGTAAGATCGATTCTGTAGACATATTATTACCGTTTATAATGTATTTAATCCCAAATTCTCTAGCAACATTATAGACGCATTTAATGATAGCATGATCTTGAGGAACATCAATATTTGCAAGGGATGATTTAAAAAAAGCAAGTTGTAAATCCCTAATTTCACTCCAATCAAGAACAACCGTATGTAAGTCTAAATTTAGAATCTTAACTATATTTTCAATATTATGAACTGCTATTTCGTTATTCCAACCTGCATCTACATGAACAATTAGTGGCCTAATTTTTAACACTTTTGTTACATACCAAGCCAAGTAAGAACTATCTACTCCTCCACTCAGACCAATGATACAATCATAATCCTTATGTTTGCCAGCTTGCTGGAGTTCTTTTAACATCTGACTTTTAAGTTCGTTGGCTTTTTGTTTATCTGGTTTAATGTTTTCCAAATATTCTTGATATTCTAGAACATGATTAGATACTCCATCTTCGTTGAATGTAATTTCTGGATCTGTAGTATCCATAACTGATACTGAACAAATTTGATAGGATTTATTTGCCTTCATTTTAGTTATAAGCTTTTATTTATAAAATGGGTGATCAGTTATTGATTTTTTAGCAAATGGATGATAATCCCCTTTTAAGCCTATTATTTCTGCATTTCTAATATCATGAACTATTTCAATTGCTTGTCTAGCATCTTCTAGGCCATACCCTTGGCCGTCAAGCACTCCCTTATAAACTTTTGTGTGTAAATCTGTAAAACCTCCACTAAATTCGAGCTCCTCACCTTCAATCGTGATTGACCTGTAAGTTCTTTGACCTTTAAGTTTAATTTCTTCAGGAAGCACATCATAATTAATCGATAAAAACCAACGAACCCTGGCTCTATCAAACTCTAAGTAGCCTGAAGCTCTGTCATGTGATTGTACATGAACGTCATTTTTCTTAACACTTCCAAAAACCCATGAAAGCATGTCATAAAAATGAACTCCAATATTAGTAGCAATACCTCCTGACTTATCAAAGTCACCTTTCCATGATGTATAATACCAGTTTCCTCTAGAAGTTAAATACGTAAGATCCACATCAAAAACTTTATCTGTTGGTGCTGCATCAACCTTTGCCTTCAACTCTATAATACTTTTATGCAATCTTAATTGGAGAATATTCCAAACGCGTTGACCTGTTTCAATTTCCATCATCTGTAATGCGTCCAAATTCCAAGGATTTAAAACTAATGGCTTTTCACAGATAGCATCGGCTCCTCTTCGGAGTGACATTCTAATGTGTGAATCATGAAGGTAATTAGGTGTACATATACTTACGTAGTCTAGACGTATGTTTTTTTCATATTTTAACTTTTCAATGTGCCTGTCAAAAATTTCTGGTTCAATAAAAAAGTTAGCATCGGGAAAGTAACTGTCCATTATTCCCACACTATCAAAACGATCCATTGCTGCTATTAGATTGTTATCAGTATCTTTAATTGCCTGTAAATGTCTTGGAGCGATATATCCCGACGCCCCGATTAAAGCGAAATTTTTATTCATCTATTTTGTGTACCAAATTATTCCTTAATATATATTTTAAACCTGTATGATCACAAATTGCTCTACCCGTACTATCAAAATTTAAGCGCTCTCCAAACTCACTCATCCATCCAATATTTTTTGACGGATTGCCTACCATTAATGCATAATCTGGAACTTCCTTTGTGACTACTGCTCCCGCGCCAATAAATGCATACATCCCGATGTTGTTACCACATACTATCGTAGCATTAGCGCCGATAGATGCTCCCTTTTTGACGACAGTCTTCATGTATTCCTCTTTGCGAATAACACCACTTCGAGGGTTTATCACGTTGGTAAAGACCATAGATGGGCCCAAGAACACGTCATCTTCACAAACGACACCGGTGTAGATAGATACGTTGTTCTGAATTTTTACATTATTCCCTAATTGAACATCAGGCGAAATCACAACATTTTGACCAATGTTACAATTTTCGCCAATTACCGAATTTTTCATAACATGTGAAAAGTGCCAAATTTGCGTTCCCTTTCCTATCTGACAAGGCTCATCAACATAGGAACTTTCATGAACGAAGTACTTCTTTGTAATCATTTGTTTTTTTTAAAAAACTCTTTTACTTTTTGAATAATAAATTCTTGCGACGAATTTTCAATTTCAGTGTGAATAGGTAATGAAAAAACTGCATTACACAATTCCTCCACATTGGCTATTTCAAAATCACTACTTACCCAGCTGTTAAAAGCTTCCTGTTTGTAAAGTGGAACCGGATAATAAATCATCACTGGAATATTATTTTCTTTTAAGAAATCAACTAAATAATTTCTTAATTCAGGTTCTATCTTTAATGTATATTGGTGAAATACATGTGTAGAATTGTATTGTCTTTTGGGTATAGATAATTCTGGAATTTTTGAGAAACTCTCATCATAATTATCAGCCATATTATTTCTTGAAAGAGAATAACTATCCAAATGATTTAGTTTAATATTTAAAATTGCAGCTTGGATTGAGTCCAATCTTGAATTACAACCTGTAACTTTATGATAATATTTAACCTCTTGACCATGATTTGCTATCATTTTAAGATTTTTAGCAATTTCATCATCATTTGTAAACATCGCCCCCCCATCACCATAACAGCCTAGATTTTTCGATGGGAAAAACGAAGTTGTGCCTATATGACCAATAGTCCCTGTACTTTTTACAGTCCCGTCACTAAAAGTATATTTAGCACCTATTGCTTGAGCATTATCTTCAATCACATATAGACCAAACTCCTTAGCTAAATCCATAATACCTTCCATATCAGCGGATTGCCCATAAAGATGAACAGGAACAATTGCTTTTGTTTTACTAGTTATGTGAGGTCTAATTATATCAGCAGTTATATTAAACGTGTCTGGATCTACATCCGTCATTACAGGAGTTAATCCTAAAAGAGAAATAACTTCTGCGGTTGCCACATATGTAAAGGAAGGACAAATAACTTCATCACCAGATTTTAAAGACAAGGCCATCAGTGCTATTTGAATAGCATCAGTGCCATTTGCACAAGGAATAACATGCTTTACATCTAAATATTTTTCTAACGATTTAGCGAATTCTTTAACCGCTGGACCATTTATAAAGTTGGTTGATTCCATCGTTTGAATAAGTGCAGTATCAATCTGATCTTTGATCTTATTATATTGACCTTTAAGGTCAACCATTTGTATATTTTTCATGTAAAAAAATCTATAATCGAGAATTTACTTGGTTTCTTGGAAGAAACCCTTTTAAATCAAATACTACACTTTTTGAATTTTTCTTTACAGACTCAATATTTATCATTGAAAATTTATCATGCGAAACCGCCAATAGAATTCCGTCATATTTTTCTTTAATTCCATCTAGAAGATCTATGCCATACTCTTCTTTTACTTCTACAGAGTCGGCTTCATCATCGTAGACGTCAACTTCTAAACCAAACTCTCTTAATTCATTATATACGTCTGCTACTTTCGAGTTACGTATATCTGGACAGTTTTCTTTAAATGTAACTCCTAGTATTAAAATTTTTGAGCCCATTATTTGTTTGCCGGCCTTGATAAGCATTTTGATCATCTTGTTTGCTACAAAAGTGCTCATGTTATCGTTTACACGTCTACCACTTAGAATCACTTCTGGATGATAACCAAGGCTCTCTGCCTTATAAGCTAAATAATAAGGATCTACACTGATACAGTGTCCCCCAACAAGACCTGGTTTGTATTTTAGAAAATTCCACTTAGTCCCCGCAGCGTCAAGAACATCTTGAGTGTCAATACCCACTCTATCAAATATCAAGGCCAGTTCATTTACAAATGAAATATTAACATCACGTTGTGCATTTTCAATGGCTTTACTTGCTTCTGCTACTTTCATACTTGCCGCCTTAAAAGTACCTGCAGTAATAATAGAACTGTATAAATCGTCAACAAAGTTGGCAATCTCAAGAGTTGATCCTGATGTTACTTTTTTAATGGTGGTTAAGGTGTTTAACTTATCTCCTGGGACAATTCTCTCTGGAGAATATCCACAGTAAAAATCCGTATTAAAAATCAACCCACTTGCTTTTTCTAATAAAGGTGCACACACCTCTTCAGTACATCCTGGATATACAGTGCTCTCATAGATGACTGTATCTCCTTTTTTAAGGATCTCGCCAAGCATTTTAGACGCACCTCTTAATGGATTTAAGTCCGGTGTTTTAAATTCGTCTATGGGGGTTGGAACTGTTACAATATAGATATTGCATTCTTTGATATCATTAATATTTGTACTAAACGTTAACTGATTAGCACTTCTTAATTGCTCTGGTGAAGCTTCATTGGTATGATCAACTCCATTTTTTAGTTCATCAATTCGAGCCTGGTTGATATCAAATCCTAAGGTTGGATATTTTTTCCCAAACTCAATAGCTAAGGGAAGACCAACATAACCTTGACCAATTACTGCAATTTTCACATTACCAAAATTCATATTAATATTTATTTATTTCTCGACTACAACCGGTAGTCCTTCATTATTATTGTATCGTTATTTCCTCTTTCACAAGGCCGTAGTAAGCAGTTTTATCCTTCAAAAAGTTTTCAAAGTCACTGTTCACTAGCATAGCCTTCCTTTGTTTTTTGCTGTTGCTTACCGCTGCTTTCAACCCTGAAATCATCCTTCCGTGTTCAAATGTATTACGCCTTATCGTCTTCCTGGTAATAACCGTAGCCGTAACCATAGCCATAGCCGTAACCATAGCCGTAACCATAGCCGTAACCATAGCCGTAACCATAGCCGTAACCATAGCCGTAACCTCGCTGCTGTCCCACATCATTCAAAATGATGGAGATGTTTTTTACG
>Ga0209532_1001484_pt1 | contig 18195 bp, 15 predicted proteins | sample COG_02_FD_184746 | JGI IMG/M metagenome (GOLD analysis project Ga0209532, IMG submission 184746) | Pelagic Microbial community sample from North Sea - COGITO 998_met_02 (SPAdes) (version 2) | ecosystem: Environmental > Aquatic > Marine > Neritic zone/Coastal water | place: Helgoland, sampling... | reverse complement strand
AATTCATTACATACTCTATTGCTTGATTAGCAACAAGTGCTGCTTTTTTATCACATGAGGTATTTTCAATCCATTGCGCGTTTACCATCATAGTTAAGCATAACGCTGTAAGTGTTAAAAGTGTTTTCATAAAATTAGTTGTTTAGATTTATGCTTAAATATATGTAATTTTTTAATATATTAATTGTATATTGATACTAATATTTAAAATTTATAATTTACACAAAATCATATATTACTTTGTATCAAAAAAATATTGACAGATATTTAATGATTAAATTTTAATAATAGTGTAATATTTTCTTTATAAGGCAAAATTAAGTTAAATTTGCACACTTGTTTAATTTGTTTAAAATCAATAGTTTAAAACACCATGGAGTATCCACTTCTTACTTGTGCAATTGCACGTTCTACCAAAGTATTAGGCGATAGCTGGTCTTTGCTTATTATGAGAGATATGCTCTGTCATAAACACTCTAAGTTTAAAGACTTTAAAGCATCTAAAGAAAAAATTGCTTCTAATATTCTTACCAACAGGTTAAAGTCATTATTAGAGATGGGTCTTATTGAAAAACTAGATCCTGAAGGCACCAAAAAAAGTACAACTTACATTGCAACCCTTAAGGGTATGGATTCATTACCTATTATATGTCAAATGTATTTATTCTCTATAGACTCTATAGATGAATCTTTACTAGACGACATGCAAAAAAATATAAAAAAACAAATTAAAAGTGATGTTGCTCTTTTTCAAAAGACAAAAATATCAGAGTACAAGTCTTTTGTTGAAGAATTAAGAGAGAATCTTAGACTTTCTAAATTGGCTCTAAAAAAGTAAATTAATCAAATCACCTTTTTAGTTATTTATTGGTCTTGAAGTTAAAAGGAACACGCATGTTAATCTCACGAGCTTTGCCACCCATCATACCTGGAGTTAATTGAGGTATCTTTAAAATATTTGTTTTTGCTGCCTCTTGTAAGCCTTTATTACCACCAGTGACACCGGTAATCTCAACAAAACCCTCTGTATTTATTTTAAAACTTACAACCACGCGTCCTTGAATATTTTCTTTGTACTCTAGAGTAGGGTACTTAAAATTACTCATAATGTGCTTTGATAATTGCTGGTTGAAACATGCATCTATCTCTTTAATACTGCCACTACACCCTGGCCAAACAGGTGGTATTTCTTTCATGGTGAGTTTGTTCTTTTTTAAATCACCCCAGTTTTCTTGGGCAAATGTAGCGCTGGTACTACATATAAATAAAAACAGTACTAATTTTCTCATGCGTATTATATGTTTAGTATTATATAGCAACAGCTCCTTTTATGTGTGGATGCGGGTTGTAATCTACCAATGTAAAGTCTTCAAATTTAAAATCAAAAATTGTTTTAACATCAGGGTTAAGTATCATTTTTGGCAACGCTCTTAGCTCCCTTGATAGTTGAAGTTCTATTTGCTCCATGTGGTTGTTGTAGATATGTGCATCTCCGAAGGTATGAATGAAGTCTCCTACTTGGTAGCCGCATACTTGTGCCATCATCATGGTAAATAATGCATAAGAAGCAATGTTAAAAGGCACCCCTAGAAAGATATCTGCACTGCGTTGGTAGAGTTGGCAAGATAATTTACCCTCTGCTACATAGAATTGAAAAAAAGCATGGCAGGGCGGCAAGGCTGCTTTTCCGTTAGCGACGTTTTCAGAAAAAGTTTTCGAGCCATCTGGCATCACACTCGGGTTCCATGCGCTAACCAGCATTCTTCTGCTGTCTGGATTTGTTTTTAGAGTGTTTATAATGTCACTAATTTGATCCACCTCTTCACTGTTCCAGTTACGCCATTGGTGGCCGTAAACGGGCCCTAAATCTCCTTTTTCATCTGCCCACTCATTCCAGATACGCACACCATTTTCTTGCAGATACCCAATATTAGTATCTCCATTTAAAAACCAAAGTAGTTCATACACAATAGATTTAAGGTGTAGTTTTTTGGTAGTTACCATCGGGAAACCCTTACTTAAATCAAATCTCATTTGGTGTCCAAACACACTTTTGGTTCCCGTTCCTGTACGGTCATGCTTTTGAGTTCCGTTGTCAACTACGTGTTTAATAAGGTCGTGGTATTGCTTCATTGCGCTTTTTTGTTTACTGCTATAAAGATATGTAATGTAATAAAAATTATAAAGTTTCTTGAAGAGCTGTTATCAGTATTTATTAACGATAATTAAATGTATGCCCTTACATGGCTATCCAATAATCATTCCTGCAATTGTTGCAGAAATCAGAGATGCTATAGACCCTCCAATTAAAGCTTTCATTCCAAACTTAGACAAAGTTTTACGCTGTCCTGGAGCCAGAGAACCAATACCTCCAATTTGAATACCAATAGAGGCGAAATTCGCAAAACCACAAAGCATATAAGTGGCCATAATTATTGATTTCTCATAATTAAGATGCATGATATTGTTGATGTTCTTCAGCTCTGCTAATTGGATATACCCTACAAATTCACTTGCAGCTAGTTTAATCCCTAGGAGCTGTCCCATCATCATCATGTCTTTGGAGGCAACTCCAATAAGCCACATCAGTGGTGCGAACACAGTTCCTAAAATAGCCTCCAACGAAAGGCTTGGGTAGCTAGTGTTTGAGGCCATCCAGTCGTTAACTGTAGTAACATCTCCTATCCAGCCTAAAATACCATTAAACATAGCGATAAAGGCAACAAATACCAGTAGCATTGCGCCCACATTTACAGCTAGTTTTAGCCCTTCTGTAGTACCGTTGGCAATTGCATCTAGGATGTTTGAGCCAATTTTCTCTGAAGACACTTTTACATCTGTATTAATTTCTTCTGTTTGTGGATATAATATTTTTGAAATTACAATAGCTCCAGGTGCAGCCATTACAGAGGCTGCAAGTAAATGTTTTGCAAACACTAGCCGCAAGGCAGGGTCATCACCTCCTAAGAAACCTATGTAGGCTGCTAGTACAGCTCCCGCAACTGTTGCCATACCGCCAATCATAACTAGCAGCATTTCACTTTTGTTCATTTTCTCTAGGTAGGCCTTAATAAGCAGTGGGGCTTCTGTTTGTCCTAAAAAAATATTCCCGGCAACACTTAAACTTTCTGCTCCAGAAATCTTTAACACCTTAGAGAGTAACCATCCAAATGCTTTTACTATTTTTTGAATGATACCAAGGTAGAACAGTACAGAGGTCAAAGCAGAGAAAAACAAAATGGTAGGAAGCACTTGAAATGCAAAAATAAATCCAAAGGTGTCCATGTCTACAACCAAGCCTTCAAATAAAAACTTACTACCCGCTTTGGTAAAATCTAAAATACTAATAAACAACTTTCCGATGCCCTCAAATATTTTTTGAATAAAGGCAACTTTTAAAACCCCTACAGCAATAACTAACTGCAGCGCAAGGCCAAGACCTACCGTGCGCCAACTAATCGCTTTTCTGTTTGCGCTAAATAAAAATGCAATAAATAAAAGGGTAACCATACCAAGAACTCCACGCCAAAGACTATTAAAAGAAAATCCTTGGGAGGGTATGATTGTGTCTTTAGCCTCTGCCACATTTACTGCAGCAGGAGTTTTAGCGGCTTTAAACCAATAGGTTGTATTGTTTTCTGTGAAGGATAAAGTATCCTCTGTGAGTTTTGTAACTCGATATCTACGAATGGTATCTGTGGGCTGACTATAAAATAAGACCAATAAATTATTCTGAAATATATAATCTCCACTTGCCTTTAGGTTGTTTTTGGCAGCAAGTGAATACTCAAATGCACCATTGTCTAGCGTAAAAGTGTCTGAAGTTTCGTCAATCTCAAAAAGAGATGTTCCTTCCTCAGAATGGATATAGTTAAAGATCCATTGCTTGTCGATGTTTTGTGCTGATAGGTTTCCCATCAAAAACAATACAACAATACTACATAATAGCTTTTTCATAGGTTTTGGTCGGGTTTAGTCTCGCTTTGAAATTTCATCTCTTATTTTCGCGGCACTCTCATAATCTTCATTTTTAACAGCGCCCTCAAGTAATTGATAGAGTTCTTTTAAGGTATTGGTTTTGTAATCTTCAGATGTTGCACTCTGAGCCTGCGGGTCATCACTTTGTAAAAAATCATCTAATATTACATCTTCTAGTTCTTGGTTTTCTTCTTTTTTACCTCCAGTTTTCAAGAATATACCTGCACTGTCCAAGATGTCTTTGTGGGTAAAAATAGGGGCCTTAAACCTAAGAGCTAAGGCAATGGCGTCACTGGTTCGAGCATCTATAATTTCTTCTACACCCTCACGCTCACATATAATACTGGAGTAGAATACCCCATCAACCAACTTGTGTATGATTACTTGTGTGATAATAATTGCAAAAAGATCTGAAAAGTTTTTAAATAAATCGTGGGTAAGTGGTCTAGGGGGCATGATTTCTTTCTCTAGTGCAATGGCAATAGACTGTGCTTCAAAAGCGCCAATGACTATGGGTAGTTTTCTGTTGCCCTCTAATTCGCTGAGTATAAGAGCGTATGCGCCATTTTGCGTTTGGCTGTAAGAAATCCCCTTAATATTTAATCTAACTAGACTCATAGTGTTAAAATTAAAAAAAGCTGTTTAAACAGGATGTTTGTCCTAATTTAAACAGCCATTTTCAAAGGCACAAAGTAATAAAAATTATGCGTTTTGCGCTTTAAAAGCCTTTAATTTTTCATTTAGTTGTGGAACAATTTCAAATGCATCTCCTACAATACCGTAGTCTGCTGCTTTAAAAAATGGAGCTTCAGGATCAGTATTTATAACCACTTTTATCTTAGAGGAGTTAATACCTGCAAGATGTTGAATGGCTCCACTAATGCCAATGGCAATGTATAGTGTTGCAGCCACTGGCTTTCCTGTTTGTCCAACATGTTCTCCATGAGATCTCCACCCCATGTCACTAACAGGCTTTGAGCAAGCTGTAGCGGCCCCTAAAATAGTGGCCATCTCTTCAATCATACCCCAGTTTTCAGGCCCTTTTAATCCGCGCCCTGCAGAAACTACAACCTCTGCATCTGCTATGGTCACCTTATCTGTTGCTTTATCTACAGAGATAACCTTAGTGTTGCCTTGTTGAAGACTTGGAGAGAATGCCTCTGATACTGCAGCGCCAGAAGCCTCATGCAGGCCATATGCATTTTTACCTAAACCAATTATTTTAACAGGTGTGTTTATCTGGGTTAGAGAAAAAGCCTTGTTTGTGTACACGCTGTGCTTTATTTTAAATGGCGTTATGCTCTGCGGGAGCGCAACTACGTTAGAGACATATCCAGCCTCTAGATTTACAGCCACAAGTGGAGCCATAAATTTTGCGTTTGCAGTTTGAGATAAAACAACAACAGTTGCATCCTGTGATGTGGCAGCTTGAGATATTGCATCTGCATATGCTTGCGAGTCGAAGTTTGCAAGGCTATCATTTGTTATTTCTAGCACTTTATCTGCGCCATATACTCCTAGCTGGGAAGTATTACTTGCGTTAATAGATACAGCTGTTAAGGTAGTGCCTAACTCAGTTGCTATGGCCTTTGCGTAGGATACAACTTCAAAGGCTGTTTTTTTAAAAGAACCATTTTCAGATTCTGTGTAGACTAAAACACTCATATGTTAAAGGTTTTTACTATTATTTTTAGATATTCAAATAGTTCTGAAGACCTGTTTTTGTTGTTAGTTAAATTACTTTGGCTTCGTTGTGAAGTAAATCAATCAATTCATCAACACTATCAACCAGTTTTACAGCTCCTCTTGGGGCTGGTTTTTCAAAGGATGTTGCTTGGCTTCTTGGGCTTTGCTCAACTCCTTGTTTAACATGTAAAGGTTTGCTTCTAGCCTGCATGATACCGCGCATATTTGGTATGCGAAGATCGCTTTCTTCTACCAATCCTTTTTGACCTCCAATGACAAGGGGCAAAGAGGTATGAAGGGTTTCTTTTCCGCCATCAATTTCTCTAATAGCAGTTGCGCTGGTTCCTTCTATCTCTAAACTAATACAGGTATTTACAAAATTAGCTCCAATCATTTTTGCAAGCATTCCTGGTACCATACCACCATTATAATCAATAGACTCGCGTCCTCCTATTATAAGATCATAACTGCCTTGTTGAGCAACATCAGCCAATTGCAATGCAACGCTGTAGCCGTCTGTAGCTGGTGTGTCTATGCGTATGGCTTCATCTGCTCCAATAGCTAAGGCCTTACGAAGTGTAGGCTCTGTTTCTGGTCCTCCAACATTAACAACATGCACAGATGCACCTTGCTTTTCTTTAAACCACATCGCGCGGGTGAGTCCAAACTCATCATTTGGGTTGATCACAAAATTTACGCCATTGGTGTCAAATTTTGTATCGTTGTCTGTGAAGTTTATCTTTGAAGTAGTGTCTGGTACGTGACTAATACACACTAATATTTTCATAGTAATCTTTATTTAAATTGTAGTACTTTTTTTGAGTTTCGAAAATCTTAAAATCTCAAAATTTTCGACCACAAAGATAGTGAATATTATTCTTATTTACTATGCACGCATAGTAAAATAGTTGTCTTTAAAATGTTAAATGCCTTCACTTGTTGTATAAAAAATAAGATAATAATACTATTTTTGTTTTTTTAGATTTATGGGGTAGTTCTATTTAATTATTTCAGAAGCAAAAAGATCATAAAGTATAATTTAATGTACCCACCTATGTGGGCAATTAGCATGAAGACAATTCAATTTAGAGAAGCCATTTGTGAAGCCATGAGCGAGGAGATGCGCAAAGATGATACCATTTACCTAATGGGTGAAGAAGTAGCAGAGTACAACGGTGCATACAAGGCGAGTAAAGGAATGTTAGAGGAGTTTGGCGCAAAACGTGTTATAGACACCCCTATTGCAGAGCTTGGTTTTGCAGGTATTGCCATTGGTAGTGCCATGAACGGTAATAGGCCTATTATAGAATACATGACCTTTAATTTCTCTTTGGTAGGGATTGACCAAATTATTAATAACGCCGCAAAGATTAGACAAATGAGTGGTGGGCAATTTAACTGTCCTATCGTATTTAGAGGGCCAACAGCTAGTGCCGGGCAGTTAGCAGCAACACATTCTCAAGCTTTTGAGAATTGGTTTGCCAATACTCCAGGATTAAAAGTGGTTGTACCAAGTAATCCTGCAGATGCTAAGGGATTATTAAAAAGTGCAATACGAGATAACGATCCAGTGATTTTTATGGAAAGTGAGCAAATGTATGGTGATAAAGGAGAAGTGCCGGAGGGAGAATATTTAATTCCTCTAGGTGTTGCAGAAATCAAGCGTAAGGGTAGCGATGTAACCATCGTTTCTTTTGGTAAAATTATAAAAGAAGCCTACAAAGCTGCAGATCAATTAGCAGCAGAAGGTATAGAGTGTGAAATTATAGACCTGCGTACGGTTCGTCCTCTAGATATCAATGCTATTTTAGATTCTGTTAAAAAAACAAATCGTTTGGTGGTTTTAGAAGAAGCATGGCCTTTTGGAAATGTAGCAACAGAGATAACCTATCAAATACAAAGTCAGGCATTTGATTATCTAGACGCACCAGTTGAAAAAATTAACACCGCAGATACTCCTGCGCCATATTCACCTGCTTTATTTGCAGAATGGTTACCCAATAGCACTGATGTTGTAAAGGCAGTAAAGAAAGTGCTATACAAAAAATAATATATTTTTAAAGCTAGTGGGTTTGACATTTTAACTTCCCATGTTTTCATGAGAAACTCCTTTTTTATTTTTCTACTATTGATTTCGGTTAGCGCCTTGGCGCAAACCAAAATAAGCGGTTTTGTAACAGATACCGATGGAGCCTCTGTGCCTTTTGCTAATGTGGTGTTTAAAAATAGCTTTGAAGGAACTATCACCAACGAGCAGGGTCGCTTTTATCTAGAGAGTGACCAGAGCTATACAGATGTTGTGGTCTCTTTTTTAGGATTTCAAAATAAAGAAATCATACTAGATAAAAAGATCAACTATAACATGAGTATTGTCTTAGAGCAAGAGGCAGCATCTCTAGATGAGGTAGTTATCTTTAGTGGTAAAACTTCTAAGAAAAATAATCCAGCCATAACTATTTTGCGTAAAATTTGGGATAACCGAAGGCAAAATGGTACAAAAAAATTCGAGCAATACGCCTATGATAAATATGAGAAGCTAGAATTTGATCTAAACACTATAGACAGTACGCTCACAAAAAACAAAATTTTTAAAGGCATGGAGTTTATCTTTGAAGAGATAGACACCTCAAAGGTTACAGGAAATACCTACTTGCCAATTTTTATTAATGAGGCCTTCTCCCAGGTTTATGGCGATAATCTTCTAGGCAAAGAAAGACAGGTACTGCAAGGGAATAAAAATTCTGGGTTTGAAAACAACAACACTCTAATTGCATTTTTAAAAGATTTGTACAGCCAGTATAATGTGTATGATAATTATTTAAAGTTTTTTGATAAGTCGTTTACCAGCCCATTATCTAAAACGGGTATAGATGTGTATAATTATGTGCTTTTGGATAGTGCCTACAGAAAAGATAAGTGGTGTTATAACATAGCATATTATCCAAGGCGAAAAAACGAACTCACATTTAAAGGAGACTTTTGGGTTAATGACTCTACTTGGGCCATTAAAGAGATCAACTTGCAGGCTTCAAAAAGCGCTAATATAAACTGGATTAGAGAAATCTATATTGAGCAAGAGTTTGATGTACTAAATGATTCTATCTTCTTAATCACTAGAGATTACTTTATGAGTGACTTTAGTTTTCAGGATAAAGAAAAAGCCAAAGGTGTCTATGGAAGAAGAACCACTTTGTATGACAATTATGTTTTTGACATGCCAAAGCAGAAAGATTTTTATAAAATACAAGTAGATCCCTACCAGTATGATGTGTATAATAGGCCAGAGGGCTTCTGGGAAGAAAACCGTCTAGAGCGATTAAATAAAGATGAGTTAAGCGTTTATAAAATGTTAGACACATTAAAGAGCGTACCTAGATTTAAAGCATTGTATAGCGCCGCTTCTATTTTGGCCTCAGGGTATCATGAGGTAGAGAACTTTGATATTGGGCCTGTATTCTCACTTTTGGGATACAATGAGGCAGAGGGTCTTAGAGTTAGGCTGGGTGGTAGGACCTATTTTTCTCAAAATGATCAGTGGCGTCTTGAAGGATTTGGCGCCTATGGATTTAAAGATGATCGTTTTAAATTTGGGCTATCTGCAAAGGTGTTACTCAACAGAAAAAACAGACTCACACTTTATGCAGGGTATAGAAAAGATGTAGAACAAACTGGTGCAAGTCTTTCTTCTAGCAATGATATTTTGGGCAGAAATTTAGCATCTTCATCACTTATTTCAGTTGGGGCAAATGATAAGCTCACCCGTGTTAAATTAGCGACTCTGGGTGTTTCCTTAGAGCCTGTAAAAAATTTAAATATACGCCTTACAGGATCTTATAGGTCTTTGAGTTCTGCAACAGACAGCTTTTCTATTGATTATCTAAAAGAAGACGGAAGTATTGGTAGTGATGTACAACAACCAGAAATCCGGCTATTAACATTTTTCACTCCAAAGAGGAAAGTTTCTGGTTATGGTGTGGAGAGAACCATTATAAACCAAGGAAGTTTCCCAAGTATTTTTCTTGGGTACACCTACGGTATAAAAGGATTCTTAGGGGGCGATTTTGAGTATCAGCGTATTCAGGGCTTATATACCCAGCCATGGAATATTGGCGGTATTGGTAGATTAACTTCAACAATTGAGGCTGGTAAAACCTTTGGTGAGGTAAATTTAAGCTTGTTAAACCCTATTCCAGGAAACCAAACTCTTTTTAGTATTTACAACACCTTTTCTCAGTTAGATTTTTATGAATTTGTAAGTGACCAATACGTGTCTTTACATTTACAGCACGATTTTGGCGGGAGAATTTTCCAGCGCATACCATGGCTTAGAGACTTTAATTTAAGAGAGGTGATAGGGTTTAGGACCGTTATAGGAAGTGTGAGCCAAGAAAATATAGCTATTAACAGATCTAATGTAATATACCAATCACCAAACAAACCTTATTATGAGTATAGTTTTGGTGTGGGTAATATCTTCAAAGTATTTAGGCTCGATGTTAATTTCAGAGGAAATTATCTAAACCAGACAGACTATCCAAATGCCAGAAAATTCGGCTTTACAGGAACCTTTGGTTTTAACTTCTAGGGAGTGTTTTCATCTCTCTAGAATTGGCGAGCGCTATTTTAAAGCACGCCTATTAGGCTAACGCTATACTATTTACCACAAAACCACCTTTAATTTTGCTGTTTAACCTTTCATAGCTAGTGCTTTAAGGCTCCTTTTTTTACTTATTAAAAAGGTGTTTTTTAATTGTCTTTAATTTGTTACTTTTACCGCCTTAATTAACGAATCAAATAATATATGGAAGCAATGATGATTTACATGCCAATAGCAGCGGCATTAATAGGTTTAGTATATATGCTAATTAAAAAATCTTGGGTTATGAAGCAAGATGCAGGTGATGGTAAAATGAAAGAAATTTCAGACCACATCTACGAAGGTGCTTTAGCCTTCTTAAATGCAGAATATAGATTGTTATCTTATTTCGTTTTAGGTGCAAGTATTGTTCTAGCAGGAATTGCTTTTTTTATGGACACTACCTATTTAATTGTTGTTGCCTTTATTATTGGAGCTGTTTTTTCTGCCTTTGCAGGAAACATGGGTATGAAAATAGCAACTAAAACCAATGTAAGAACCACTCAAGCCGCAAAAACAAGCCTGCCAAATGCACTAAAAGTTTCTTTTGGTGGTGGTACTGTTATGGGTCTTGGTGTTGCTGGATTGGCTGTTTTAGGATTAACACTTTTCTTCATTGTATTTTATCAAATGTTTATGGGTGGTCAATGGACCAACACCATGGATATGACTATAGTATTAGAGGCTTTAGCTGGTTTCTCTCTAGGAGCAGAGTCTATTGCGCTTTTTGCAAGAGTGGGTGGAGGTATTTATACCAAAGCTGCCGATGTAGGGGCAGATTTAGCAGGAAAAGTACAGGCAGATATTCCAGAGGATGATCCAAGAAACCCAGCAACAATTGCAGATAATGTTGGAGATAATGTTGGAGATGTAGCAGGAATGGGTGCAGATTTATTTGGATCATACGTAGCAACAGTTCTGGCTGCTATGGTACTTGGTAACTACGTAATTAAAGACATGGGAGGCTCAATACAAGATGCTTTTGGCGGGATAGGACCTATCTTACTTCCAATGGCAATTGCAGGTGTAGGGATTATTATTTCTCTTATCGGAACCATGCTAGTTAAAATAACATCAAACGATGCAAAAGAGGCAGATGTACAAAAGGCCTTAAACATAGGTAACTGGGCATCTATTATTATGGTTGCTGTAGCTTGTTATGGATTAGTTACATGGATGCTGCCAGCAACAATGCAAATGGACTTCTTTGGAGAAGGATTACAAGATATTTCTTCAATGAGAGTATTTTATGCATGTTTGGTTGGACTGGTTGTAGGAGCAGGGATCTCTGCTTTTACAGAATACTATACAGGACTTGGTTCTAAGCCAATTTTAAAAATTGTACAACAATCTAGTACGGGTGCAGGAACAAACATCATTGCTGGTTTGGCAACAGGTATGATTTCTACATTTTCTTCTGTACTATTATTCGCAGCCGCAATATGGGCATCATATGCTTTGGCTGGGTTTTACGGAGTTGCTTTAGCAGCTTCTGCTATGATGGCAACAACGGCTATGCAACTGGCTATTGATGCTTTTGGACCTATTGCAGATAATGCAGGTGGTATTGCTGAGATGAGCGAACAAGATCCAATAGTAAGAGAGCGTACAGATATTCTAGATGCTGTTGGTAATACAACTGCTGCAACAGGTAAAGGTTTTGCTATTGCATCTGCTGCATTAACATCATTAGCACTTTTTGCTGCCTATGTAACCTTTACAGGAATTGACGGAATTAACATCTTTAAGGCGCCAGTATTAGCAATGTTATTTGTTGGTGGTATGGTACCTGTAGTATTCTCTGCCTTGGCTATGAATGCTGTTGGTAAAGCAGCCATGGAAATGGTAAATGAAGTGGTAAGACAGTTCAAGGAAATTCCAGGAATTATGGAAGGAACCGGAAAACCAGAATATGATAAATGTGTTGCAATTTCAACAGAAGCTTCTTTAAAAGAAATGATGTTACCAGGTCTTTTAACCATTGGTTTTCCAATTGTTATTGTACTAATTGGACTACTAGTGTACCCAGATAATAATATGTTGGTTGCTGAAATGCTAGGTGGTTATATGGCCGGTGTTACTGTAAGTGGTGTTCTTTGGGCCATTTTCCAGAACAATGCTGGTGGTGCTTGGGATAATGCTAAAAAATCTTTTGAAGCAGGTGTTGAAATTAATGGTGTAATGACCTACAAAGGTTCTGAGGCTCATAAGGCTGCAGTAACTGGAGATACCGTTGGAGATCCATTTAAAGATACCTCTGGTCCTTCAATGAACATCCTAATTAAACTTACCTGTTTAATTGGACTAGTGATTGCTCCAATTCTAGGAGGTCATGCAGCAGCAGATACCGGAGCTGTTGTAAACCCGACGAGCACTATACAAGTTAAAGCGAACACAGAAGATACAATGGATGTTGAAAAAGACGTAACTGTAAATATGACTTCAGATGAAGGTGTTTTTACAGCTGAGGTTGTAACTGTAACAAAATTGGATGGTGCAACCCAAAAAGAAACTAAGATCTTTACAGGGACTGAAGCTGAAGTAATGGCTAAGATTGAAGCTATGAAAATTGTTGAAGTAAATATTGAATAATATTTATAAAAGAGTATTACAAAAAAAAGGGCTGTCTTTTAAAGACAGCCCTTTTTTTATGAGGTAGATTAAATGTTGTATTTAAAACAGACCGTTAATCTCAGCGTCAATTTTACTGATAACCTCTCCAAGATGTTCTGGGTTTTCAACAAAATCAAGATCATCTACATCTAGTATAATCACTTTGCCTTTACTGTAGGTGGTTATCCAAGCTTCGTAGCGCTCATTAAGGCGGCTAAGGTACTCGATACTTATTGAGTTTTCATAATCACGTCCACGCTTGTGTATTTGCTTCACTAAATTGGGTATAGAGCTGCGCAGGTAAATCAAAAGATCTGGTCCTTTTGTAACACTCTCCATTAAATCAAAGAGCGATTTGTAATTTTCGTAATCTCTATTTGTCATGAGTCCCATTGCATGAAGATTGGGAGCAAAAATGTATGCGTCTTCATAAATGGTTCTGTCTTGTATTACTTTTTCTCCTCGTTCTCTAATCTCTAAAATTTGACGAAAACGACTGTTTAAAAAATAGATTTGCAGGTTAAAAGACCAACGTTCCATTTCATTATAGAAGTCATCTAGATATGGATTGTCTTCCACATCCTCATAGTGGGGCTTCCATTTGTAGTGCTTTGATAATAAACGTGTAAGTGTGGTTTTCCCTGAACCAATATTTCCTGCGATGGCAACGTGCATACTTCTATTTTTTTGCTTTTTGTACTACAAATGAGTGAACATTTTTGCGATCATAAATATACAAGAAATCTTCAAACACTTGCAAGTCTTGTATGCTTATTTGAGTAGTTTTTATAGATAAGAGTTTAAGGCTATCTTCTATTATCTCATACACCACATCTTCTTTAACTACCAGAACCCTTCCCTTGTGCGTTATAATTTTTTGACCTCCTTGAAACGGGATGCTCTTTACAAGACCTCCAAAAACGGTATAGATCTTTATAGCGGTTGGGGTGAGGATGTAATTGTAGTTGAAATCACTGGTTTGATCTGTCAAGATTTCAGCAATGGGTAAAGAAATGATATTTTTTGTGTTGTTTCTATAATTGTATAATTCTAGTTGTTGGGAGTCTGCATTGAAAAGCCATAATTTGTTTCCTCCTGCATTGCTAACGCTGCTAATATTAGCTACATCTGCTAATAGATTAAAGTTTATCTGTTCTATAAGGGAGAGTTTATTATCTAGTAAAATAGCTGTGTTGGTGTCTGCATAAAAAACAACCACATTAAACGGATTTATAATATCTACACTGGTGATATTCCCTAACTGAAAATCTGTAAATCGAAACTCACCAGATGTGTTTTCTTTACGAAGCACCATATCTGTAATGGTGTACATGCTGTCATAGCTATCATAGCCAATAAACTGGCTTACAGATAAAGGGCTTTGATTGGTTTTAACATAACTCTGGCTTGCCGCAGATTGCAAACAAAGCAATAAAATAAAGGCAATACGCTTCATAGCCACAAGGTACAAAAAAGCCTCGTTATAGATAACGAGGCTTTTTTGAAATTATAAGTATATAACGTCTTATCCTAAGAAAGGGTATTTGTAATCTGTAGGAGTTACAAATGTTTCTTTTACCATTCTTGGAGAACACCATCGGTAGAGGTTTAGCTTGCTACCTGCTTTGTCGTTGGTTCCACTCGCGCGAGCACCTCCAAAGGGTTGCTGCCCAACAACGGCGCCTGTTGGCTTGTCATTGATGTAGAAGTTACCGGCTGCATTTTCTAAAATTTTAACCCCCACTTCTAAGGCGTAACGATCTTCACTAAATACAGCTCCCGTTAAGGCATACTCACTTGTTTGGTCTACAAGGTGAAGTGTTTCTTCCCAGGCATCATCTTCAAAAACATATACCGTTACCACTGGCCCAAACAACTCTGTACACATAGTTGTGTATTTAGGGTCATTGGTTTTAATAACAGTTGGCTCAATAAAGTATCCTTTGCTTTTGTCATACCCACCACCGGCTATGATTTCTGCATTGCTGTCTTTTTTTGCTTGATCAATGAAACCTGCAAGTTTATCAAAAGACCCCTCGTGTATTACGGCAGTAATATAATTGCTCATATCTCCGGGAGAACCTATTGTGAAGGTTTCCATTTGTGCTTTTAGATGTTTTTCTGTGGCTGCCCAAATACTTTTAGAAACATATACTCTACTGGCTGCACTACATTTTTGCCCTTGAAATTCAAAAGCACCTCTAGTAATTGCGGTAGCAACTTGCTGGGGGTTTGATGATTTGTGTGCAACAATAAAATCTTTACCACCTGTTTCTCCAACAATACGAGGATAGGTTTTATAGTTGTGGATATTTAATCCAATTTTTTTCCAAAGCTCCTTAAAGATAAAAGTAGAACCTGTGAAATGAAGCCCACTAAAATCTGGACTATCTAGTACTGTGTCTGTAATCATTTCAGGATCACCCATAACCATTTGGATCACACCTGGTGGTACTCCCGCTTCTTTAAATACATCAAGAACAATCTTGGCAGAGAATATTTGGCTATCACTAGGTTTCCAAACCACAACATTACCCATCATAGCGGCGCTTGCAGGTAAATTAGCTGCAATGGCTGTAAAATTAAAGGGGGTTATTGCATATATAAACCCTTCTAGGGGTCTGTACTCTAGACGGTTCCAAACATCACTTGTAGATGCTGGCTGCTCTGCATACATTTGGGTCATGTACTGGACATTAAAACGTAAGAAATCTATTAGCTCACACGATGCATCAATTTCTGCCTGATGAACAGTCTTAGATTGCGCTAGCATTGTTGCAGCGTTAATTCTTGCTCTGTAGGGTCCAGCAATTAACTCTGCAGCACGAAGAAATATTGCTGCACGCTGTTCCCAGGGCATTTGAGACCACATTTTACGAGCCTCTAGAGCCGTTGCAATTGCTTCTTGAATGTGCTTTTTCTCAGCCCTGTGATAGGTCCCTAAAATATGTTTGTGATCATGCGGAGGTGACATAGTTGCCGTATCTTGTGTAGCAACATCTTTTCCATTTATATACATTGGCACATCAATGGTGCTATTATACATCTGAGTGTATGTTTTTGCAACGGCTGCTCGCTCAGCAGATCCTGGAGCGTATGTTTTTACAGGTTCGTTGACAGCAACTGGAACTTTATAAAATCCTTTTCCCATGGTGAGTTTATTTATGCAATTGCTAGGCAATTTGCGGTTTGTTAAAGACAAAATTTTGAAGTGCGAAGATACAAAAAATATGCGCTTAATACAGGTTGTGCTATGGTAGGTTTTACCATAGCTGCTTTGTGTCTCTAGCCTTTTTTGTTAGTAAAGATGCCCAATGGTTTATTTTTTTAGGAGATAGAAGTATTTGTAAAATTGAATTTTAAGGTGTAGCTTGCTTAGGTTTTTATATTAATAGCTTGCAAGCTAGCTTGTTTAGTTTTTTTACCAATACCAATCTGTTCTATTGAAGTACACAGGTAAAATAATAGCTCTGGCATTCCCTGAGGTCTTTGTAAAGGGATCTGCAGATTTAATTTGTAAATTTTTGCCCTTTGTTGGGGTAGGAACCAAACAATATATAAAGGCAGGTCATGCCGCTTTGTTGTTAATTGAAAATAAAACAGGTCTTATCAGGTACTTTGATTTTGGGCGCTATAGTACTCCTGATGGCTATGGAAGGCTTAGAAGCATTGAGACAGATGCAGAATTACACATTGGTTTTAAAGCCATATTAGCGCCAGAGGGCACTCTGCAAAATCTGGAACAAATACTACATTGGCTTACAGATAATCCTCAAAAAACAAATGCTTCGGGACGCTTATTGGCATCTGTTTGTGACACAATTAATTATAAGAAAGCACAAACCTATCTTTTAAATCTTCAAAATAGAGGCAGTATACCCTATGCTCTTTTTGACAAGAATTCTAGTAATTGCTCTAGAGTAGTTGCTAATACCATACTACAATCCACAGACACAAAAGATGTTATTAACCGTTTAAATTTCAATAAACTCTTTACCCCAAGCACTGTCGGAAATGTAAAGGTTGCTGCCAGTAACGGGATAGTGTATGAGGTTACTGGAACTCAAATAAAACATTTTACATCAACCCCGTTAAAGGAAAACATTTCTAATCTTTTCAACAAAAATGTTCCTCCAACACTTGGCCCCAAAGACAAGATAAATGCTCCTGAGCATTGGTGTTTTTTAGAGGGAATAGGTAGTAGTGCTTATTTTGAAATGGTACCGTGTGTCTTGCCGGCTAATCACTTTAGGATAAAACGATATAATACCCACTTGGTATTAGATTTTGATGGGGTTTTTATTAGCAACAAATTTGATAGTACAACACCCTATAAATTCACCTATGACTCTCATTGTAAACATTGTCATGTATTACAAAGTGGCACTAAAATAAAATTGAATTGTGTAGGTGCTTTTTCTAAGTTTAATTCATAGAAAAAGGAGCACTTAATTTAAAGTTTGGAATACTTACTTTAAATTTTTCAGTAGAAGTAAAATTAACCATCTCATAATACCCACTCATTGCTCCAAAAGGACTCAATAATATACAACCACTACTATAGGTATGAAACCCTCCAGGTTTAATAACTGGTTTTTTACCCACAACACCTTCTCCAAAAACCATTTCAATATCGTTTAAGGCATCTTTTATTTTCCAGTGGCGTGATTTGAGTTGCACTACATCTTTACTCTTGTTCTCAATATGTATAATGTAAGAAAACGCATACTGCTGCTTCCCGTTAGACACAAAGGCGTCTTCAAAACGAGTTTTGATGGAAACTTTAATGCCTTGAGTAACTTGTTGTGTCATGCGTATGATCTGGCTGTTATTGCTGTTTTAAAAAATAAAAAAGCCATTATGTATTTATTTATGCCTATGCTTAAAAATACAAATTTTATTATGGTATTAAAAATATCTAGAAACCATCTTTTATGTTTCTATATAAAAGCAAGGAATATTGTGTAAGAGCTATGCTTTTAATGAAAATAAAGAGTTGTTTTTTGCTACAAAATCTTCACAGGTTTTAAAGAAGTTGATGATGTCTTTGTCATCATTTCCTGCGTTTATTGTTACTAAGCGCACAAATTCTGTTTCTCTAAAAATTCCAAAACCAACCATTGCTTCTGCGTTTTGATATAACAATGTACACAAGTCTTGGGCGGGTATTCCTTTATAATTATAGCATATAGATATGGAGTCATCAAAGCTGTAGAGGGTATAATCTGGATTGCTTTTAATGTAATTTCGTGCTACTTCTGCCAAATGAAATTGCTGGTCCA
>Ga0209532_1001465_pt1 | contig 18316 bp, 21 predicted proteins | sample COG_02_FD_184746 | JGI IMG/M metagenome (GOLD analysis project Ga0209532, IMG submission 184746) | Pelagic Microbial community sample from North Sea - COGITO 998_met_02 (SPAdes) (version 2) | ecosystem: Environmental > Aquatic > Marine > Neritic zone/Coastal water | place: Helgoland, sampling... | reverse complement strand
ACGGCTATGGTTACGGCTATGGTTACGGCTATGGTTACGGCTATGGTTACGGCTATGGTTACGGCTATGGTTACGGCTATTACCAGGAAGACGATAAGGTGTAATACATCTAATTGTGGACGCTTCTTCTCAACAGCATTGGCACGTTCTCTACACCAAACCTAGGAATGAGAAAAAAGTAGCCGAGCGTCTTTCTGGCGCTGGCTATACGGTGTATTGTCCTTTGCGAAAGGTACGCCGCCAGTGGAGCGACCGCGTAAAAGTGGTTGAAGAGCCGCTGTTCAAAGGCTACCTGTTTATTCATATAGAAGAGAAAATAAGAGACGAGGTTTTTTCCTTTCCCGGCACGGTGCGCTACATGTTTTGGCTGCGGCGTCCAGCGGTCGTTCGCGAAGAAGAAATCCATACCATTCAAAAATGGCTTGGGGAGTACGATCACGAAGACATCGACATCTCTAATATCAAGCCTGGAGATTACGTGCGCATCACTTCCGGCCAATTCTCTGGGGAACAGGCCATTTTACTGGACCGCACCCACCACAAAGCTATCGTTCAGCTCAAAGAACTGGGCATTCAACTCTCTTTATCGCTCTCGAATAACGACCTGCGTGCACTGTAAAAGCAGGCTCAATCGAGACAATGTTAGGAACGAGTAAAAAATTTACTTACTGTTAATACAAACGGGCACTTTTCTTTCTTACTTTTGAACTCCAAACCAATGCTTCGAGTGCCCTATCCAACACATGTTGGTGCAGGTACTTAAGCCGAACCTGTGAACCAAAGCTACCCTCTAAGGACGATCTGCTATGGGACTCACAGTGGCGAAGCCGTGAAAACCCAAAAGATTACGTTGGACCTTCTAGGACCTCTTATTACTTCTAAAACCCGCTTGAAGCTGCTTCTGCGCTTCTTTCTCAATCAAAATTTGAGTGGGTACCTCCAAGGACTCTCCAAGGAGCTCGATGAAAACACCAACAGCATTCGGGTAGAACTCAACCGAATGGAAGCAGCAGGTTTACTCAGCTCTGAACTTCAGGGACGACGTAAGCTCTACCAGGTCAATCTAGCCCATCCTCTTACTTCTGATCTTTCCTCTATAGTGCGCAAAGTCTCCGGTATAGATGCCTTGGTGGAGCGTGTGGCAGGGAATTTGCCTGGCTTAAAGCAAGTCTGGGTATGTGGTGATTTGGCCCGCGGGATTCAGTCAGAGCGAATCGAAGCAGTGCTCATTGGGACAAACTTAGATCCTGAGTACATAGGGGGATTAAGCGGTAAAGTAGAAAAGCTCACCGGTAAAAAAGTAAATGCCCAGACCTTGGAGCACATGCCTAGTGATAGGGCAGCAGCGTGTTTATTGGTCTGGGAAAAAGAAGACGAACAATGATTGCCCGGTTGCAGGCAAATAGACCGTATTTTACGGGTAATTATGGTGGGAAAGACATAAAAATGACATGAAGAAAAAAGCAGTTATAGTATCAGGTTACTTTAACCCCATTCACAAAGGGCATCTAGAGTATTTTAACAACGCTAAGGCCATTGCTGATGAGCTTTTTGTGATCGTGAATAACGACCATCAAAGGGCGCTAAAAGGCAGCAAAGAGTTTCAAGGCGAGGAAGAGCGTAGGATCATTGTATCTAATATTAAGGCAGTGAACCAAGCACTTCTATCGGTGGATCAAGACCGCACCGTTTGCGCTACTCTTGAAAAAGTTGCCAACGAATACGGTCAAGAATATGATCTAGCTTTTGCTAATGGAGGCGATCAAAACAACGATACCATACCAGAGCGCCCAATCTGTGAAAAAATGGGAATCGCCCTTATTGATGGGCTGGGAGATAAAGTTCAATCGAGCAGTTGGTTGCTCAAAAAACTATAAAATTTAAGATGTGTAAAGTAGCATTAATTACCGGTGTAACCGGCCAAGACGGAGCTTACCTTTCAGAATTCCTCCTAAAGAAGGATTACGTTGTTCATGGACTGAAACGTAGGACATCATTATTCAATACTGATCGTATTGATCATTTGTATCAAGATCCGCATATTGACGGTGCTAACTTTTTTATGCATTATGGAGATATGACAGACAGCACGAACTTAGTTCGGTTGATTCAGGAGATCCAACCAGATGAGATTTATAATCTAGCGGCAATGAGCCATGTGCGTGTTTCCTTCGATGTACCAGAATACGTAGCAGATGCGGATGGTATAGGGACACTAAGATTATTAGAGGCTATTCGTATTCTAGGCTTAGAAAAGAAGACCCGTATATATCAAGCCTCTACTTCTGAATTATATGGTAAGGTACAGGAGGTGCCGCAAACAGAGAAAACGCCTTTTTATCCGCGCTCTCCTTATGCAGTAGCAAAAATGTACGCGTATTGGATTACAGTTAACTACCGCGAGGCCTATGGTATGTTTGCTTCAAACGGTATTCTTTTTAATCACGAGAGTCCAATTCGAGGAGAGACTTTCGTTACTCGCAAGATTACTCGGGCTGTCTCACGTATTGCACTGGGCCTTCAGGATAAATTCTATCTAGGTAACATAGACTCCAAAAGAGACTGGGGCCATGCTAAGGATTATGTTCGAATGATGTGGATGATTCTTCAGGCTGAGGAATCTGAAGATTGGGTAATTGCCACTGGAAAAACGACGAAGATTCGCGACTTTGTAAAGATGGCTTTTGACCATGTAGGTGTAGAGCTAGAATTCTCGGGTTCAGGAGTACAAGAAGTCGCAAAAGTTGCGCAGTGTAATAACCCTAACTATCAGTTAGAAATTGGAAAGGAAGTTTTGGCGATCGATCCAAAATACTTCCGTCCGACGGAAGTAGATCTTTTGATTGGTGACCCCACCAAAGCGAAAGAGAAACTTGGCTGGGAACCACGAATTCAGCTAGCTGAACTTGTAGAGGATATGATGAGCTCAGATCTTAAGTTGATGCAAAAAGATAAATACCTCGAAGATGGGGGTTACCAAACCTTGAATTACTTTGAATAATGATTAAGAAGTCAGATAAGATCTATATCGCTGGCCATCGAGGAATGGTAGGCTCTGCCTGTTGGAGAACGCTTGAGGCAGAAGGATATAGCAATCTAATTGGAAAGTCATCTAAAGAGCTAGATTTACGTGATCAGAAAGCTGTTGAGGAGTTTATTAGAATTGAGCAACCTGTTGCTATAATTGACGCAGCCGCCAAGGTTGGAGGGATTCTGGCGAACGACACATATCCTTATGAGTTCTTGATGGACAACATGCTCATTCAGAATAATCTCATTCGTTCGGCGCATGAAAATGACGTGCCAAAATTCATTTTCTTGGGGTCGAGCTGTATCTATCCAAAGTTTGCCCGTCAGCCTTTAAAAGAAGAATACTTACTTACCGATTCTCTTGAGCCAACTAACGAATGGTATGCTATTGCTAAGATTTCTGGAGTTAAGCTCATACAAGCTTTGCGAAAAGAATATGGTAGAGAATACGTGTCTCTTATGCCGACAAACCTATATGGTCCAAATGATAACTTTGATTTGAAGTCTTCACATGTATTGCCTGCAATGATTCGAAAGTTTCATGAGGCCAAGCTAAATGGAAATAGCCCTGTAGAACTTTGGGGATCAGGTTCTCCAATGCGGGAATTCTTGCATGTAGACGATTTAGGCCAAGCTGTACTGTTTTCACTCGAGAATGAACTCAAAGATCACTTGTATAACGTTGGCACTGGTGTAGACTTGACGATTAATGAATTAGCAGAGATAATTCAGACTAAAGTCGAGCACAGAGGAGAAATAGTTTGGGATAGGACCAAACCGGATGGGACTCCGAGAAAGCTGATGGAAGTTAGCAAACTACTAAAAGAAGGCTGGAAAGCTAAAATTGATTTAGAATTAGGAATAAGTCAGGTATACGCTTGGTTTTTGGATAACTCCTCTGTTTTACGAAAGATTTAGATATGAAAGTAATTGCACTGATGCCAATGAAAGGAGAGTCAGAACGTGTTCCCAATAAGAATATGCGACATTTTAATGGTCAGCCACTATGTACAGTAATGCTAGACAAATTAGTTGCTTCAGATCTCATAGATCAAGTTATTATCAACACCGATTCTAATCGTATTAAAACCTTTGTTGAAAGGAGGTATGAAAAAGTTACAATTCTTGAGCGTCCTATGGAGTTGAGGGGTCATGATGTCAGCATGAATAAGATCATTGCCCATGACATAAGTCTCTTTCCTGCCGATTTCTATTTTCAAACGCATTCCACTAATCCTCTATTGAAACAAGAAACCATAACGGCAGCGATTGAAAAATTCATAGAAAATAATTCTATAAAGGACTCATTATTTTCCGTATCTCGATTTCAAACTCGGTTCTATCATGACGATGGTAAGGCGTTAAATCATGACCCAAAAGTTTTGATTAAAACGCAGGATTTGCCCGTTCTATATGAGGAGAACTCTTGTATTTACCTCTTTACAAAGGAGGCCTTTGAAAAGAATAATAGAAGAATTGGAGATAATCCCATTCTTTTCGAGATTGACCAATTAGAGGCTGTAGATATTGATGTTGAAGAAGAATTTATTCTAGCTGAAAAACTGTTTAAAATATTATAATATGCCATTAAATAGACATTTAAGAGGGGATTTAAAACGTAAGTTAAGTAACAACGAATTGACCCTAGGATCTTGGTTGACCATTAATCATCAATCTGTGGTGGAAATTATGGCAACCGCCGGCTTTGAATGGCTTTGTATTGACATAGAGCACTCAGCGATTTCTATCTCAGATGTACTGAATTTAATAGGCCACATACAAGGAAACGGAATGCAGGCTCTAGTGCGTGTGAACGAAAATAATCCTGTTATTATTAAGCAGGTAATGGACGCTGGAGCTGATGGCGTTATTGTACCCATGGTTAATTCGGTTCAAGACGCTGAAAAAGCTGTCGCGTCTGTAAGATACCCATCTAAAGGATCACGTGGTGTGGGGCTTTCAAGAGCTCAGAATTATGGTATAGGCTTTCCTGAGTACCAAGAGTGGTTGAAAAATGATGTGGTTATTATAGCACAAATAGAGCACATCAACGCAGTAAACGAACTCTCAGGAATTTTGGACGTTCAAGGTATTGATGGTGTCATCGTGGGGCCGTATGACCTCTCGGCTTCAATGGGACACCCGGGACAATTTGACAGAGATGATGTAGTTGAGGCCCTGAAAAGAGTGGATAAAATCTGCCTTGATAAAGGACGACCCCTCGGGTTCCATGTCATCAGTTCTGATCACCAGAAAACCTTGGAGAAAATCGATTCTGGATACACGTTCTTGGCTGTAAGTTTGGACTTTTTCTTCTTGGGAGACTTGGCCCGTAGAGAGATGATTTCATTGAAAAAAGCGATTAAATAATGCAAAAAGGCAGTAAAATAGTGGTTTTTGGAGGTTCTGGGTTTATTGGCCTTAGCTTGGTCAACCAATTAGTAAAAACAGGCTATTGGAACATTCAAATAGCGGATATTAAGCCGCCAGTCGACGATTTACCGAACAGTATCGTTTATACTTACTGTGATATTATGGATGAAGAGAGTATTGCAATGCTCTTCGAGAATTGTCGTCCTCAAGTGGTTTATAATCTTGCGGGTTTTGCTAATCTAGAGTTGGCTATCAATTCTCCCAAACGTACCATGGAACTAAACGTAATCGGCAATATCTCACTTTTGGATGCTTCCGTCAAATATGGGTTGGAACTTTTTGTTTACGCGAGCAGCGCCTATGCGATGAGTGATAAGGGTTCTTTTTATGGAGTCTCAAAACTTACCTCAGAAAAGATTGTTGAAGAGTACTCAAAGAAATTCAATTTGAACTTTGCGATCCTTCGTTACGGGTCAATTTATGGAGCAGCAGACTTTGATAACAATTACCTCTTTCAGCTCGTGCGTTCCGCAATTGAAACGGGCAAAATTGTTCACAAGGGAGACGGAGAAGAATTTCGTGAATACGTGCATGTGAGGGACGTCTCTGAACTGTCTGTAAGAATCATGGAAAGCAAGGATCTCTGGAATTCTGCATTGATGTTAACAGGCAATGAGCGAATGAAAAGGAAAGAGCTCTTTGAGATGATCCGAGAGATTATTGGTAATACGGAACTTGAAATTCAGTATTTAAACGAAGGTATCGGTAATCATTACAGGTTTACTCCATATTCGTTTCAAGCAACTAGTGCCAAGAAAATCAACGCAAATCCCCATTATGATATGGGACAAGGTATTTTGGAATGTGTTCAAAAGGTAATGGAGACCGCGGAAAACAAAAGACACGATGAGTGAGATAAGCCGTATTCAGTCCTATGAAGTTTGGGAACGAGAGTGCTATAATGAAATTGTTAAGGTCATTTTAACGTCAAGAGGAAAAATCAACATAGCTCTTTCAGGAGGAAGTACGCCGATTCCCATATATAAACGCGTTGGAGCATTCCTTCTGTCATTACCCGCTTTTAAGACAGAGAATATTCGGTTCTTTTTGGTGGATGAAAGGAATGTACCTCTAGAATCTTCGCGTAGCAATAGTGCGATGATTTTGAACACTATCGGCCAAAAATTCGTCGTACCCTTTAATCCAATGATGGAAACGCCAAATGAGTACTTTGATAAGATATTAAAGGCAACGGATCGCAAGGGCGCGTTTGATCTTATTGTTCTTGGATGCGGAAATGACGGACACACGGCCTCATTGTTTCCTAATACTACTTTATTGCAGGAGAATTCAAGCGCCTTTCTTAGCAATGAATTATCCACGGGTGAGCTTCGCTTTAGTATGACCTATTCCCTAATATTAAATGCGGAGAAACGGGTAGTTTTCGTCAATGACAATCCAGAAAAGATGGAATATTTCACACCCCTTGCAATGAATAAACAGAGCGCACCTATTCATAAGGTTCTTGCAGCATCGTGCACTAAAGTAATACTTCATGAAACCCTATAAAGCATACATTTTTGACTTTGATGGTGTCATTAAAGAGTCCGTAAAAGTAAAATCAAAAGCCTTCGTTCAACTCTACGAGGCCGAGGGCGTCGCCTTTCAGAAACGGGTAGAAGAACATCATTTGACTAATGGAGGGATTAGTCGATATGTCAAGTTTAAAGTTTGGAACGAATGGTTGGGACGGTCTACTTCAGCAGAAACTATTGAGGCACTTGCTCAGAAGTTTGCACAGTTGGTTGTTGATAATGTCATAGCAGCGCCCTTTGTGTCCGGAGCACAAAATTCAATTCATTCTGCCAAGAAAAACGCATTGAGTTTCATAGCTACGGGTACGCCGGACAACGAAATAGATGAGATTTTGGACCGATTAGACTTGACGTCTAGCTTTTATGAAGTCCATGGTTCTTCAAGAAAAAAGCCGGAAATCGTTAAGGATATTTTGGAAAGATATAATCTAAATCCATCGGAAGTTCTCTTTATTGGTGATGCTCAAACCGACTACCAAGCCGCCCTTGAACATAAACTAGATTTCTACTTACGAGAGACCGATTATAATTCAGCTTGGTTCACAGGCAAACCAAGTGTTGCATACAAGAATAAAGATCTTGAATTTTTAAATAAAATAATTAACAAGTAAGATGAAAGTATTACTGACCAGTACTTCCTTCCAAGATTGTGAAGGTACCCATAAAGAATTACTAGATCAACAAGACTGGGAAGTGTCCTACCTGAGAGGTCCTTTGAAAAAGTCGGAAGTCATAGATTTTGTTGCCGATTTTGATGCGCTTATTTGTGGGGATGACGAATTGGACAGAGAAGTCCTGGAAAGAGGTGTTCAAGGCAATCTAAAGTTCATCTCAAAGTACGGAGTGGGTTTGGATAAAATTGATCTTGCAGCGACTAAGGAGTTTGGTATTCCAGTCACCAACTGTCCGGGTGTAAACCAAATTGCGGTGGCCGAGCACGTATTGGCAATGTTGTTTTCATACTTTAAAAACATTCACTTAGTCCACAATATCACATCGCAAGGGGGTTGGAAAAGGCCATTGGGTAGTGATTTGTATGGAAAAAAAATTGGTATCATAGGGCTTGGTGCCATTGGAAAGGAACTCGCAAAAAGAACTCCTATTTTAGGTATGGAAACTTTTTTTTACGATGTAAAAATCGACCCCAATTTTATTGAAGCAAATGATTTGACTGCTTTAGAAAGCGTGGAGAAAATATTCCGAACGTGTGATATTGTTTCTTTACATCTCCCGTTATTGGAATCGACAAAAGGTATTATTTCAAAACAGTTACTCCAAGAATATACTAAGCCAGGATTGGTACTAATTAACACGTCACGTGCGGGTTTAGTTGAGGAGCAAGATATCTTAGATGCAATTCAAGACGGGAAGCTTGGAGGATATCTAACTGATGTTCTTGCTATTGAGCCTATGGACAGTGGTTGTTTGCTTAAAAATCACCCCGGCGTTTTAGTAACCCCTCATATTGGGTCTAGAACAAAGGAGACCATCCAAAGGCAAGGCGTAATGGCGGTAGAAAACCTGATCAAATCTATCAATAGTGTCCTGGGCTAGAAGAATAGTTGAGGTAGTAAAAAGTTCTACAACAATTACGACTTGGTATTCAAGAATACCGTTAATAATCAATGTATTCCTCGTTTTACCTCTTGTATTACGCTACTTTGACTTATCAGATGTCGCACTGTACTATTTAGTGGGGTCTTTTATGCGTTATCAGGACATAGCTGATTTGGGATTTGGATTTAGCTATAGCCGTTACTATTCATATGCATACGCTGGGGCAACATCGCTTCTAACGAGCGATATTGCCGATAAAAAGGGCAGAAAAGACAAGCCTCAATTGGAACTTATCGCGGCGTTGTATAAGAGCAATCGAAGAGATTACGCTATCATCGCTTTTTTCTTTATGATTTTGATAGGCGGTTATGCTACATATCAAATGAGGGAGTATTTAAGGGACGAAGTGTTTTTAGTTACATGGCTTTCGTTTGTTTTTTCTCTTGGAATAAAGGTGAGGTACAAATTCGTGGAAAGTTTTATTGTCGGTGTTCAAGAATTGGCTCGTCTTAAATTGGTCACCGGACATTTTGCGGTGGCCCAAGTAATAATACTTTTTCTTGTGCTTTTGGCAACCAAGAGTATTTATGCGGGTATTTGGACCAATGTAGTGTTCTTCTGGCTCATTATTTTAAGGAATTACATTTTAGCAAAGCGAATATTTAAGGAAAAGGGAATCGCTTTTAATCAAGTCAATCCTTTAACAGGACCGGTTAAAAAAGAATTGGTTTCAGTGGCGTTAAAATCAGGATGGGGTAATCTTGTCACTTCAGGGTTTTATACCAGTAGTGGATTTATATTCGCACCGACACTATCAGAGTTGAACTTGGCAATTCTAACGTTCTCAAATAGAATTATAGATGTTATCAGAGACTTTAGCCGGGCCCCTTTTTATTCGAAGCTACCGGAACTTAATTCTGTGTACGTTAAGAACCGAGAGCTCTTAAAAGAAAAGTCTAAGAAGTACATCGAAAGAAGCACGTTCATTTACTTACTTGGTGTGATTGCATTTTTATTAGTGAATAAAATCCTGCTCAAATATATTGGAGGGGAACTTAACGAGATTCCTAACGCGTATTGGATTTTTTTAGGAACGACGTTTTTCTTGGAACGTATTGGTTCCGTTTCGGTGCAGTTGTATTCAGTTTCTAACAAGGTGAAATACCACATTATCAATACTGTATTTTTTATAGTTTCACTCATAGTGCTTTTGGTGACGATTAGCCATGGAATTTATTCGTACCCACTAGCAATAACTGTTGGGTTAGTGCTGGTCTACGTTCCTGCTTCATTGGTTCTACTTTACAAGGAATACCAATGGAGTCTTATCGATGTTTTCCGAAGCAGCTTTTTAATGTTTTTAATATTTATTGTTACAAGTTTTTTATATGATCAATTCCTATAACTTTTCTTGGATGCGAGTTTTTGTAGCTCGATGGGTTAAAGATCTGTTCTCTAGGTCATACTACAGTTCTAAATCAAAATTATCGACATTAAAGGATACAAAGAGCGGTAAAAAAGCCATAATTATTTGTAATGGACCCAGCCTAAAGAAGGTAAACTTTAATGAGTTGATTGAGTCTGGCGTGGATACATTTGGCTTAAATAAGATCAATTTAATGTTTGGAGACACTAAATTTCGCCCTACCTATTTGGTTAGCATTAACGGATTCGTAGTCGAACAAAACGCAGATTACTTTAATCAAACAAATATTCCAACATTCATTGATTCAAAACACAGCCATTGGATCAAAAACAAGAATGTTACATTCATTCGCAGCCTTCCGTTACGAGGGTTCTTTGGAAAAGATGTTTCCAAGGGTTACTGTCAAGGGTTTACGGTGACTTATGCGGCCATGCAGCTGGCGTATCATATGGGTTACAGCGAAGTTGCACTGATTGGTTGCGACCACTATTTTAAAAATAAAGGCACACCTAATGCCGTTGTTGAATCAAAATCGGACGATCCCAACCATTTCCACCCCAGTTATTTTAGTAAGGGAATGAAATGGCAATTGCCGGATATTTTGGGCTCAGAGTTTCATTACCAAATCGCGCGTGATGAGTACCTGGCCAAAGGTAGAAATCTATATAATTGTACCGATGGAGGTCATTTGGAACTCATTGAAAGAAAACCACTAAGCGATTTTGTAGTTAAATGATTTCGTTTACCCTACCGGAAAGAAGCGGACACCATAGGGAGTACCTTGAATTTCTAGTGAATTATTGGCAACTGAATGAGTATGCTGTGTTGAAATCGTTCCGTGAAAAAATGGCGGCATATAAACGAGGCGATACTATAGTGATGCTGGACATAGATCTATCCGATTTGAGATTCGCGATATGGGCTTGTATCGTAAGCACGTTTGCTAAAAAACAGCCCCTACGCCTGTACGGACTTTCTGTAAGAGCTACGGAATTCCTTCAAGAGAAAAAGTCATTCTGGAATTTAGTGGTTAAAAAAGGGAGATTATATTATTTAAAACGCGTTGTTAAAGGATACCTTTTCAAAGCGTTAATTCGAAGTAAGCGTGTTCATATTTATGGAATCTTTGCCGACTTTCCAGACCAGGATCAATTGACAAAATATTGTACCTCGCAAGTTCACGATTTTCAATATTATGACTTAGAATATTTACAACGAGACCCTAAGAAGCCTAAAGAACTCGAAGGGGTATCTATTTCTGACGCCTTAGTAGTATTTACGGGAAGTAATAGTAAAAGACGAAATATACTCGAGCTTTTTCGATTGCTTGGAGATGCCAAGTCCGAGCAGATGAAAATACTCTTGGTTGGCAATGTCGACCTCTCAGAAAAAGCGTTTCATGCCCAGGTTTATCAGATAAAAAGAAGGCTATCAGATAATGAGTTGCTTTGGTGCTTGCTAAACGGCGGATGTACGTATTGCTTTTATAGCAATAACGCTCCTAGCGGGTTTTTTGGTAGATCCGTTCAATTTGGAACGCGTGTATTGGTTAAGAAAAACAGTTATTTGGATCGCAGCTTTTATCAAAATAAAGTTGCTGTAGCGAGTTTAATGGATTTGGATCCTGAACAGCTATTATTAAAAAGAGAGGCCCAGGGATCTTCTATATATAACTTAATTAAGCTACCTAAGCCAAATGCTTTCTAGAGTCCTGTTCATATTGTTTAACGCCATGATATTCTTGTCATTGATATTCAATGACATTCCGTTTACCCCGAGAAGATTGCTCATGGTTTTTTTGGGACTTGGCGCTGTCGGCCTCTCTATTATAGGCGTGTTATTAAAGTATAGTATGACGCGTAAAATCAGAAAAATTCCGTTGGTCTCTTGGCAATGGATACTACTGCTTTTGATTGTGCTTCCTCTTTTAAGGACATCGCTTTCCATTACTCCTATTGAGATGAAGCTATTCTTGTTCTCTGCTGTTGTTACTCTAGCAGCTAGTCAATATCTTCAACCTGAATCTGGAAAAGCATTTACCGTAAAAGTCTTTTATCTGTCGATTTGGGTGTTATGGATTCTTTTGATTCTTCAAGGTATTTTAGGAGAAGTCGATCCAAATGCGTTAGTTAGGACTGACGCAGGATTATCTGACTTTAAATTAAAATTTGCCTTCTCTAATGTTTTCAGTAGCGCGAATCACGTTGCAACTCTTTATGGATTTGTCACGTTGTTGATATTAAATAAGTCAGAGTTTTGGCTAATAAAATATTTACTATTGGGAATTAGTCTCTATGTATTCCTAGCTTTAGATGCGAATGTGGCCTTGTTTAGTCTACTAGTTGTGGTGTTCTTTTCAAATATTTTATTCCGATTTAGATGGAGCCTTGTCCTGGTGACCATATTTTACCCACTTATTTTTATCGCTTATGCCGCTGTGCTATTTGCCTTTTTGGGAGTTCAATCTGAAGTATTGATTTCGATGAACAATCGGTTGCCTATGTGGGCGGGCCTCTTAGCAGAATTTCAATCGTGGCGACCTTTACAGATTGTCCTAGGGCAAGCATGGTACAGCAATTATATCGAAACAACCAAGTGGATTTATACGGATATATTTGGCCAATATTATTCGGGATTAAAAACAGCCCATTCTACTAGTTTACAGCTCATAATGGATACGGGCGTTGTGGGTTTTATGTTGTACGTATTTTTCATCATAAAGTACATGTGTAGATTGGAAGGAGGATTGAAAAAGTACAAGCGTTATTTTATTCCAATTTCCTTTCTTCTATTGGCGGGTATTTCCGAAAGTCTGTTTGGCGTTTACATGCCCACATTATTCTTATTGCTTTCTATGGTCGTTGTATTAATGAGCACCAAAACACTCGTAAATTATGAGAGTTAAAATAAAAGAAATCAGCATTCTTCGCCTTGTCAAGTATATCAGCCGAAGAATTATTGGGTTTCCCGCCCGCCTTAGTTATGTCTATTCTAGACAAGGGATGCGCAATAGAAAACAACTCATTAAATTTAAGGATGTACACAAAGGGGAAACGTGTATACTACTTGCAAATGGCCCAAGCTTGAGTAAGGAAGATTTATCGATTACAAAAAAATACAAGACAATAGGCCTGAATAGAATCTACCTGGGTATTGAGAAATACAACATTGAATTGGATTATTTGGTCTGCGTAAATCAATTGGTTTTAGAGCAATTTGCTGAGGAGATTGAAAACGTGAATGTGACTAAATTCCTCTCATGGGGGACCCGTAGTCATTTTAAAGTGCAAGAAGCCATTCACTGGGTAAGCAAAGGGCTTTCTACACGTAAGTTTTCAAATAATCTGGTCGCTGGACTCAACCCTGCGGCTACAGTCACTTATGCCGCATTACAGATAATATATTATATGGGCTTTAATCGAGTGATAATCTTGGGAATGGACCATAACTTCCAACTAGACAAATCAAAAACGCCAAATACCAAGGAGGTCTATTCTCACTCGAAAGATGTTAATCATTTCATCGATAATTATTTCCCAAAGGGAGTTAAATGGGAAACTCCAGATTTGATGTCCTCAGAATATTTCTATACAATAGCTAGAGATCATTTTGAACGGAATGGAAGAGAAATTTTTGATTGCACCTCCGGAGGGAATTGCGAAGTATTTAAAAAAGGAAATGCGACTAACGTATTAACGAATGAAAAGTAAAGAGATAATTGTAGTAATTGGCTGGGGTAGAATGGGTATTACCCATGCTGCTATTCTGGGTGGACTTTATCCCGAAAGATTCGAATATCAAGTAGTGGAACCCGATAAAAAGGTACGTAAAATCTTAACTAACAGTTTAGGATATGACTGTTTCGCTTCAATCGATGAGGCAGATGTTAATGGATCACATGTTCTCATAACTACGCCGCCGAGCGTTCACGAACGGTTGGTAAAGAAATGTATAGATTCAGGCGCTCAAAGTGTTTTCGTTGAGAAACCCTTTGGGTTGTTCGATAATAGAGTTGAAAACGATTCAAGAATTAGCGTTGGGTATGTCTTGCGTTTTTCTGAGGTTACTCAGACACTAAAGAAAATCATATTGGAAGAGGGTTGCCGTGAGATTTCCTTGGATTACTCGAGCAATACATTGGTCAAAAAACCAAAAGGTTGGAGAAATGGTCAATACGGAGGGGTCCTGAACGAAATGGGTTCGCACTTAATTGATATGATTTTGTACTTGCTGGACGGAGAAAATATTCAAATCGATTCCAAATACACGGAAAGTGTTATTAGTGATGTGGATGATATAGTTTCTTTCGAAGGAAAATGCGGGTCAAGCCTTGTTTCACTGTCACTCAACTGGGTTAATAAAGACTACCGTAAACCTGTGTGGTCTGGCACACTAGTTACTGAGAAAAGAGTAATCAAATTTGATCAACAATCACTAGGTATTGGATTCGATCCTATCGAGGTAGATTATTATGTGCGAGGTCGAGATTTTTCACTTCAGATGAGTCATTTTATCGAGGGCGATACCTCTATTTTTTGTAATTCCATTCAAGCTAATCACGTGCATGATGTTATTACATGCATAAAGTATAATTAAATGAAAATATTACTAGGGGACAACCAGTTTTTTGGCGTGAATCACACTGATCTGAAAAAAGGAAGCGAAATCCAGCAGATGTTTTCATCGGCGGAAAAAATAACCAAATTCATCGACGAGAGCCTTGAACTAGGCTTAGATGGTTTCATGATTAATTCCAATGCACTTGGCTATAAAGTTGTGAATGAATATAAATTTGAAGATCAGTCCAACAAGGAATGCCATTACAGTATTCCCTATCCACACAAATACGCCTCAATGGTAAATGAGTCGGGTATGTTGGCACTTTTGTCATTTGTTTTGAGAAATATTCGTATATATGACATAATTAATGTCATCAGATTTATATTTAGTTCTAATGCCGTCTTTTTGTTACCCATCATTATAAGGATGGAGATCCCGAAAAACCTACCCCAGGGATCTGTTATTTACCTTCAAAATGTGATTACGGATTTAGTAATGGGCCTTAAGAATGGCTCAAGGATAATCCAGTTTTACATCACATCCATAGAACGCCTGGGCTATAAAGCTGGAATAATAACCCTCAACCCAGGGCATTTTAGAAAGAATTTTCAAGAGTTCGCTGGACAAAAAGATATTTTCCTGTGTTTTAACATTAACAAAACAGGCTTTAACGTCTTTCCTTCGGTTGAAGAAGTCCAAGATGAAATTGCATATATCAAATCAAATACCAAGTGGCAACTAGTGGGAATGAGTGTATTTAGTAGCGGTTCTTCCCGAGTAACTATCAAGGACAGTATCGATTTTATTAAGTCTCAGCCCTTGGATTATGTGGTTTTTGGAACAAGCAAACTAAACAATGTAAAGACTAATCTTAACCTAATCAACAGTGCGAACAGTTAATTATTTGGGTTACAATGTTTTAGACGAGCCGTATTCAAGGGCTAGAGAGAAGATCAACTCAGGATCAGTGATTACTATTTCCCCAAATAGCTATGGGCTGGGGACAAAGGTTCCCAACTTGAAAAAAGCGCTCAAAGGAGCGGATATACTGATTCTCGATGGTGTGTATTTTGGTTTGGGTTACTTTCTAAGAACTGGAAAAACGATAGAAAAAAATCAAGGACCGGATATTTTCTACGATGAATTAAAAATTCAAAATCACCGTGGAGGACGAGTCTTCTTTCTTGGATCAACAGAAGAAACGTTAGGTCTCATCGGTAATCGTTTGGGAGAAGAGTATCCCAATATTCAATTTGAAACAATGAGTCCACCATATAAGGATAAGATGAACGATGATGACAACAAGGTTATTGAGGAGGCACTAAAGTCGTTTCAACCAGACGTCGTGATGGTAGGCATGACCTGTCCAAAACAAGAAATTTGGATTAATGAACAAATTGGCCGCTATCAGGATATTTTATTCCTAGCTATTGGCGGCGTATTTGATTGGTTTGCTGGAAACTATAAAGAACTGCACCCTCTCTGGTGGAAACTAAGGCTCGGCTGGTTAGGAAGGGCGATACAAAGACCAGAGTTGCTTAAGCGCAACATACCCTATTATTGGATTTACTTTAAACATATGCTGCGTAAATGAGGATTGCTATACTGACCCAGGACGACGGGGTTTTTTCATATGATTTTTTAAAGCCTTTTTTCGAGGCAATCTCGAAGGGATCTTCCTATAAGATTACTTCAGTCAATCTATCTCGATCAAGTGCCATAGGCCGAAAAGAATCGGTTCGTCAAAAGTTGAGTAGAATACGTCAATCTATGGGTGCCGAATTTATCTTTTATTCCGTTTATAGATTTGCTGTTAACAAGATCTTTGGTAGATCCGTAAATAGGTTAGCGTTGAAATTTGACGTCGACACATTCGAAGTCACAAAAGGCGTAAATTCAAATGAATTCCGGAATAGAATGACCATTGAAAAAGTTGACGTTGTGGTCATTGTTGCTGGAACAGAAATTATTAGGAAGGAAGCCCTTGAAATTCCACGACTGGGCTTTATTAATTGCCACAGCAGTCTTCTTCCTTCCGACAAAGGTCTAATGCCAGTGTTTTGGTCTCTTCTTTCCGATAGAACTGGATTTACTTGGTATACTTTAAATGAGGGGATAGATACAGGTAATGTTTTGCTTCAGCAGAAAGTTACCACCCAAAAGTCGTTTGTACGTCAGTTAATTATTACTAAACAACAGGCGGCTTCTAGATTGTTGGAGGCTATTGAGATTCGAGAGGGTAAAAAAAGCCCCATTCAGATAGATGACCACGAGGGCTGTTACAACAAGTTCCCAACGCGTAAGGATGTCCTTGAACTGAAGAAAAAAGTGAGGTTGTTCTAATGGTATTTCTACCCGAAAAATATGATTTTGCGTTTTTAGTTGTCGATGATACTGACTGTGCTCGAATACCGGAAATTTGTGAAGTTTATGAACACTTGTATCAAAATGGACTACGCACCAATAAGACCATATGGGTATATCCGCCCAAAGATGAACCTAAGAATTACGGTGATTCCTTGAGCGATCCTAATTATGCGCAATGGGTTAAGACTCTGAACAACCAAGGTTTTGAAATTGGACTGCACAATGTTGGATCAGGTGGATTTAACAGGGAAGAAATCCTTTCGGGACTTGAAAAGTTCAAAGAAGTTCTAGGTACTTACCCAAGTATCCATGTGAACCATTCGTACAATCCTGACAACATTTACAGCGGAGAAGAGCGCTTTGGGCGAATTTTTAGTCGAGTATTAAATATTCTATATCCAAAGTACAAAGGGTTTCAAGGAAACGATAGAAACTCAGAACACTTTTGGGGTGATATCCACAAAGATTTGATCAAATACTCGAGAAATATTGAATTGCCCAGCCTAAACCTAGGGAGATATATAGGTCAAGTACCATTTGTGTACTCAAAAAAGAAGGAATTTAGCAATTATTGGTACCCGGTAACTTTTGCACCAAATCCGTGGATGTGGAATAAGATGGTAAACCAAAAATCCATTGATAAACTAAAGAAAAAACGGGGGGCGGCCATTGTGTATACCCATTTTGGATACTACCACCTTGAACATGGCAAACTCGATCCAGGTTTCAAATCTTCAGTGGAGTATTTGGGTAAACAAAATGGTTGGTACGTTAACTTATCTGAGTTTCTCGATTATCAGCTTGAACATATAGGAGATAATGGATTAGACCTTTCAGAGACTCAAGAATTCTTTCTAGATATCATAACTCTTTATACTAGATTTAAGTACAGACATTTTAACAAGGCTGACGACTATCATTTCAAGAGACACGTAGGAATTGATTGGTAAATAGACGCATTTAGTAGGCTTTTCTTTTATGCTAACCATTAATTTGACGTGAACAAGACACTTGATGTTAAATAGATATAGCTAAAAAGTATATTATTTCACACTACATTATTATAAATCATTGTTATTTATAATGAAACCATGTATACCGAATGACTGTGGGCTGCAGGCATATTTCAGGATGCAAAAAACCCAGCGATTAAGCCGGGTTTTATTTTTTAGAGAGTTTATCGAATCATCCCAGCAGCAACCGTTTCATTCGTTGCTTCATCGACTAGGATCAACGATCCTGTAACGCGGTTTTGATTGTATTCATCAGCGAAAATGGGCTTGGTAGAGCGAATCTTTACGCGAGCGATATCATTCATTTTAATGTCCTTGTCCTCTTCCAGCCTATGGAGCGTGTTGATATCCATTTTGTACTGGATCTCGGTAATCATTGCGCGTGCATCAGCGGT
>Ga0209532_1001462_pt1 | contig 18328 bp, 29 predicted proteins | sample COG_02_FD_184746 | JGI IMG/M metagenome (GOLD analysis project Ga0209532, IMG submission 184746) | Pelagic Microbial community sample from North Sea - COGITO 998_met_02 (SPAdes) (version 2) | ecosystem: Environmental > Aquatic > Marine > Neritic zone/Coastal water | place: Helgoland, sampling... | reverse complement strand
TAATGAACTTCAGTTAGGCCCAACGCCAGACACAGTTCAAACAATAGAGATGCTGTTTTACGAAAGGTTTGAGAATCTTACAGACAGCGCAACAACTAACTGGATGATTACTAACGCTCCTGATATTTATTTGTATGGTGCTATGTTAGAAGCAGAACCTTTTATTATGAATGACCCTAGAGTACAGTTATGGGCTACAGCATTTCAACAGGCTATCACAGACCTACAAGAACAGGACAATAGGGATAGACACTCTGGTTCAGCACTGAGGGTAATGAATACTAGCGGGTATCCATGACAGCCCCTATAACGTGGGCTGAGGCTAGTTCACCTATCTATTGGTCTAACATAGGTATTAACTGGAATAGCCCTGCTAAAACAAATACATCGGCATTTATAAGTAATCTTGGGTATACTCAACTAGGTACTCTTGATATTGATTCATCTGGTTTATTTGCTATTGATGTTACAGATGGTAAAGAGTCTGCCCATACAATTGCAGAGTCTATTGCTTACGGATTAAATAACGGATTTACATCTCTTGGCGGCTTTACCTTAAACGAACTAGCAGGATTTGGCATATCACTAGATGAAGTATTTACTGGAATATTGTCAAACGCTGTAGCATCCGCAAACTATGGCATAACAAACAACTATATTAATAATACAAAGTTTCCAGAGTCTGTTTCAATTTCTATGTCTATGACTTTTTCTAATGGAAATTCATTCTTGTGGAATGACGTATCTGACCCTAGCACAATATGGACAGAAGAATCAGACCCAACATCTATCTGGACTGAAGAATCTGATCCAACATCTACATGGACTAAAATTGATTACCCAAACTAATAACTTAAAAGCCGATGGAGGCTTGCACATGAAACATGATAGCGATATGAACTTAGGACTTAAAAACATTTGGAACATAAAATGTTTCGACTCCGAAGGTAATTTAAAATGGGACGTAACCAAAAAGAACCTAGTTGTTACGGAAGGTCTTAACCATGTATTGTCTAGCACTTTTGATGGTGCTACACAAATTACCGCATGGTATGTAGGATTAAAGAATGCAGGTTCTGTTGCGGCAGGTGACACTATGGCATCTCACGCAGGTTGGACTGAAAATGTTGACTACAGTCAAGCCGTTAGACAGACGCTTACATTAGGTACAGCGGCGGCAGGTAGTATTGACAATATCTCAAATAAGGCTACTTATTCTATTAACGGTACGGCTACTATTGCAGGAGCCTTTATTACTAGCGACAATACTAAATCTGGAACAACAGGTACAATATACGGTGCTGTAGATTTTAGTTCTGCACGATCTGTTATTTCTGGTGACACTCTTGAAGTTACTGTAACATTAACGGCGGCTAGTGCATAATGGCTTTAGAAACTGCAAATTGGGTAACACAATTAGTACAGACTAATCCTGTAGACGGTGATCCTGTAGGTGAGGGTGATGACCATCTTCGCATGGTAAAGACTGTTCTTAAGAATAGTTTTCCATCCACTTCTACTTCTGCTATTGTTCCTGATATGTCTGGTCAGTCTGGAAAGTATCTAACAACAGACGGCACTGATTCGTCATGGGGAACTGTAAATGCGGCAAGCCCGGGTTTTGCAGTTGCTATGGCTATTGCTTTATAGGAGTGTATAATGGCACAAGATTTTGAAAGAGCGGCGGCAACAGCAGTAGGCACAGGAGAAACAACGCTTATTACAAGCAACTCTGATGACGCTGTTATAGGTATCAGAGTAACCAACATTCTTACATCTGCTGTAACTTGCGACTGTTACATTGATAAAACAGGCTCTGGTACTGATTACCATATCTGTAAAAACTTAACAATTCCACCAAGTTCTTCTGTAGAACTAATACAAGGTGGCGCAAAAATTGTAATGCAAAATACAGATGTTCTTCATATAAAATCCAATACAGCATCTGCATTAGATGTTTGGGTTTCTTATGTAGATAGCATTTCTACTTAGGAGGAGTTATGGCTGAAGTAGTAAACGGAACTCAATATGTTGGTCAAGAACCTGCAAAAGATGGATTCTTTACGCATCAAGAAACTATTGATGGAGATTATACTATTGAATCAGCAGTTGTTGCGGGGCCAATAACTATGACAGGAACTGTAACTGTAACGGGTACATTGGTGGTTGTATGAGCACTTTAAATGTAAACGCAATAAATGTAAACGCAATCGACAAACAGTCTGGCTCAACTCTTACGTTGGGTGGGGCAGGGACAACCGTAAACGTTAGCAACATGGTTCCTGATGTTGCTCTGTCAAACAGGAACCTAATAATTAACGGTGCTATGAACGTGGCACAGCGTGGTACGCAAACAGGTCAGGGCGGCTCAAATGTATATTCAGCCGTTGATAGGTGGGAGTTTGTAACAAATAGTGCCGCTAGGGTAACTACATCACAAGACACATCAGGTCTTGGGAATTTTTCAAACACCTTAAAAATAGATTGCACAACCGCTGATACATCTATTTCTGCTTCTGACCAAGCAGGAATAAGAACAAAATTAGAGTCTCAAGATTTACAGCATCTTTTGTGGGGTACAGCATCTGCAAAAACTTTAGCCGTACGGTTTACTGTAAGCAGTCCAAAGGCAGGTATTCATTGCGTTCAGGCGCACAATCGTGATGCAGGATATAGTTATGTTCAAGAATTTACAGTAACTTCAGCAAATACCGCAGAAGAATTTACATTGACTATTCCGGGTGACACGTCTAATGGATTTGCAAACGACAATGGGGCAGGTCTTGAAATATGTTTCCCATTGCATAATGGAACAAACTGGCAGACAACATCTGGAAGTTGGCAAAGTGGTAACTTTTTCTCAACAAGTAATCAGCAGAATCTATTAGATAATGTGGCTAATAACTTTTATCTCTCTGGCGTCCAACTAGAAGTAGGCTCAGTAGCCACGCCATTTGAGCATGAGTCTTTTGGTCAGACTTTGGCTAAGTGTCAGCGGTATTATCAAAAATCATACAATATTGATGTTGCTCCACAAACAAACGATGCGGCAGGGCGACAATATTTTTATTTAAGTCCAAACACTACAACTGGAAACAAAGGCTCTAATGTAATTTTTCCTGTAACAATGAGGTCATCACCATCAATAACAATTTATCGACAATCCGATGGGGCGGTGGGTGTTTTTAGTAACGGCGTTGCGGCTACCGTTATTGCGAGTGGTAACCGTAGTTTTTTTGCTTATGGAAATACCGCTGGGCAGGATTTTTATGCTCATTGGGTTGCTGATGCGGAGTTATAAAAATGAATCAATTTAATATTATTTCAGTTAAACGCCAACTTGATTTTGGAGGCGATATTTGCGGTATTAAAGCCATTATCGACGGCGAAGAATTATCTGTACCTCTAGACCCTGCTAACCGTCACTACGCCGCTATTATGGAGCAAGTTGACTCAGGAACATTAACCATAGCGGAGGCTGACAATGCCTAGTGAGATCAAATCGAACAAGATAAGCCCCGCTACAGGTACGGATTTTCAATTTGGAGATTCTGGGGATACGTTTACGATTCCATCGGGTGCGACGATTGCAAATAGTGGAACCGCAACTGGGTTTGGAACTAACACTCCTGCTTTTATGGCAGGCTGTTACGACGCAACTGGTTATTACACTTACTCAAACAACGTAAATACAAAAGTTGCATTTAATACAGAACTTGTTGATACTGATTCTGCTTTTGACGCAAGCACAAACTACAGATTTACAGTACCTTCTGGCAAAGGCGGGAAATATTACATTTCTGCGGGAGTACAAATTTATAACAGTGCAAATATAACTGGTGCTTATCTTTGGTTATTTAGAAACGGTGGCGCTTACGGTTGGTCAAGGCTTGGTAATAGCAGTACAAATGGCGGGTACATTGAGCAGTTAAATGTAGAAAGGGTGTTTGATCTTAACGCAGGTGAATTTTTAGAAGTGTACATTCAACTTGATGGCACAGGAACAAACTACCTTATTGTTGATACTGCTTCGGGATTCGGTAGGTCAAATTGGTTTTGCGGTTGGAGGCTTATAACATGATTACTTCTGAAGGTCTTAAAAAAATGGGCTTTACGCCAAATATTGACTTCGTTCTGCAAGACGATGGCGATGGCGTTTACATTTCTGAATGGTCTTCAAAAAAAAGAAGCCAACCAACTGAAGCAGAAATCGAAACTGCTTATGCAGAGTGGCAAGCCGAATACAATTCTCAAGCATACGCAAGAGCAAGAGCCGAAGCATACCCATCTTGGCAAGATCAAATGGACATGATGTTTCACGACCAAACAGAAGGCTCACGCACTTGGCTTGATGCAATCGAAGCCGTTAAGGAGGCTCATCCAAAATGAGTCATATAAAAACGGACAAAATCTCTGCACGTACTGCTTCAGGGACTATCACTCTTGGAGAGTCTGGTGAAAAAATTTCTTTTGTTTCTCCTTTAAACGCAACCACTCAATTTGTTAAAACTAGCGGAAATGACACTTCCAATAACGCGTTCATATCAGCGTATAGAGCGGGAGATGGTGTTGTATCTGGAAACAGAGTAGCAATATTGTCTAAAGGAGATGGAGCAGGAAACGCTACCGCACTGCGTTTTGACACCGATAGCACTGAACGCCTACGTATAGATAGCGACGGCATAAAGTTTAATGGAGACACCTCTGCCGCTAATGCCCTTAATGACTACGAGGAAGGTATTTGGACTCCTACTTTATCTGCGTCTGCGGGAAGCAATCCAACCGCAGCATCCGTTAGTGGAGACTATACAAAAATTGGAAATCTGGTTTTTATTAATTTTTCTATATTAAACATAACTGCGGGTAACGATTCAAATGCTTTTATTAAGGTTATAAATTTACCGTTTTCGGTAGATTACAATAGTCCATCTCTTGCGGCTTTTTTCGATAATGTAACTTTTGTAAGTGGTCGCACAATGATTACTGGAAATATTAGTGGATCAGACTATATTTTGTTCCGACAATCTGGAAGTGCCGTATCCGATACTGCATTAGACAATGCTCATATAAATAATGGTGTTTCTGATATTTTTGCATCAGGATTTTATTACACCGCTCAATAACCCATTGCATAGTTTTGGGTCGGACAGTCCAAGCATAGGAGAAAAAAATGTTAACGGAAGAAACAATAGAAGACAAAATTGAAATCGTAGGCGAATACAAAAAAATCTCAGTACGTAAAGCCACGATTATTAAACGTGATGGCGTAGAAATTAGTCGATCATTTCACCGCCATGTAATTACACCAAACTCAGACATTTCTGGCGAAAGCGCAGAAGTAAAAGCAATTTCCGCAATAGTACACACGCAAGAAGTTAAAGACGCTTTTGCGGTTGAATATCTAAAGGATTAAATTATGGCATTAGAATCAGGAACGTATGTAAAAGATTTAGTTAGCACTAACCCTTTGGGAACTGATGCTATATCGCAAGGAGATGACCATGTTCGCCTAATTAAATCTGTACTGCAAAACTCATTTCCTTCCACAAATGATGCTCCTATTATTCCAAATATTTCTGGAAACGCAAATAAATTTATGACTGTAAACTCTGGGGCTTCTGCTACAGAGTGGGCTACTATTGCGGCTTCTGATTTAGGAATTGGTACAGCAGACGCAACAAAATTTCTTCGTGGTGATTTAACTTGGCAATCTGTTGGCGGCGGTATTGCAGGCATATCTACTTTTACTTCTAGCGGTACATGGACAAAATCAAGTCGTGAATCTGCGCTTGGCGTAACAATTAAGAAAGTAATTGTTGAGGTGCAAGGCGGAGGCGGCAACGGCAGGCAAGACAACGGCAGTTCTGCGGGAAGAAGAGGTGGCGGTGGTGGCGGATACGCCAGAAAAGTTCTAGACGTATCTAGCGTAACATCAGCAACTATTACTGTTGGCGGCATAAACGGTACATCTATTTGGAATGATGGTGTTCACACTAATGTTCAGGCAACTGGAGGAACCAGTGGTGCTTCTAGCGTTACTGGCGTTGGTGGTAGTGGTTCTGGTGGCGACTTGAATTTAGTAGGTGGCGATGGTGCTGTTGGCCAAAATGGCGGAGGAAACGCTTACTTTGGCACAACTGGAAATTACAACGTAGGCGGTACGGCAAAAGGATATGGCACAGGCGGCGGCCCCAGTGATACTGTTTCTGGGCAGAATGGCACTTCTGGTGTTGTAGTAATAACGGAGATAGCAGGATGAGTCATAAGTACGCAATAGTAAAAGATAGCGTAGTTCAGAACTTAGTCGAATGGGACGGTGTATCTGAATTTAATGTAGATGGTGAATTGATTGAAGCCATCCACGATGCATGGATTGGTGGCGCTTATACCAATGGATCGTTTGCACCTCGTCCTGTTGAGCCAGAACCAGAACTTACCGCAGAAGAATTGCAAGCACAGGCTGAACTTCAAAGCGCCATAGACAAACTAATGGCTCTTGGTCTTACGGAACAGGAAATAAAAGAATTTAAGAGGGGGGCATAATGCCCTTAGTGCCGTTTGATAACGTAGGCTCTATAGGAATTATACGGGATACACCTCCTTATAATCTTCCACAGGGTGCATGGTCTGACGGAAACAACGTAAGATTCCTTGATAACGGCGTAAAGAAAATTGCAGGTTACAAGGAAGTAATGGCTACTTGTCCGTTTGCTCCTTACTACATACACCCATATCTAACTATAGCAGGTTTGTATTACTGGATAGCCTATGGTGCTACAGACATTGCAGTGTACACAGGCACTACATGGATTGATGTTACACAACAATTAACTTTAACGCTTGACGGTGCGGTTAGTCATAACTCAGGAAGTATTACAGTAGATACTGGAGCGGCATTAAGTGCTTTACCCGCCACAGGAACCCTTAGAATTGGTACTGATATTACTTCTGATCAAGACGTTAACTCTGGCAATAAATATGAAGAGGTAACATATTCTGCAAGAGATGTAGCAACTGGAGTAATTACATTATCTACTAATAATTTAAACCATCATCCTGATAATGCTATTGTCTATCCTTCTGGAAGCACTTATACAGTTGACAAAGATTACGGCGCAAACACTTCTAGCCGTAGATGGACTGCTACTAATCTTAATGGTCTTGTGGTTGCTACTAATGGATTTGATGCGCCTCAAATGTGGCCTTTGTCTGGGGGCATACCTAGTACTGCTACTCCATTTAGAGAACTACAGAACTGGCCCACTGGAGCGTCATGCAAATCTATTAGATCTTTTAGGACATTTCTTGTTGGACTTAATTGGAACAGGGCTAATCAAGAACCACGATTAGTTAAGTGGTCTACTGAGGCTTCATTTGGTGCCGCTCCTTCTACATGGGATGAGACTGATGCCACGCTAGATGCAGGTGAGTACGAACTATCTGATACGCCCGGTGATATTGTAGACGGATTACCATTAGGTGATTCATTCTTAATCTATAAAGAAGACTCTATTTACATTATGAACTATGTAGGAACCCCCTACATATTTTCATTTAAACTTCTTAGCCCTACTGTTGGCGCATTATCTAAAGAGGCTATCAAAGAGTTTGATGGCGGTCATTTTTTTATAGGCAACAGTGATTGCTATATTTGTAATGGTCAGACTGTAACGCCTTTATTGCCTAACAAAGTACGCAGGGCAATGTTTGAAGACTTGTCTGGCGATAACTACCAAAAATGTTTTGTTGCCGCAGATTATGTTCGTAATGAGATGCTTGCTTGCTTTCCTAGTTCTGGTAACGATGTAGTTGATAAGGCTCTTATATGGAACTGGAAAGACAATACATTTTCATTTAGAGACTTACCAGATACTTCTTTTATCAACAATGGTATTATAGATATTACTGCAGGTGCTACATGGGATGCCAGTACAGAGTATTGGGATATTGGTACAGGTACATGGGGTGAGCGTAACTACGATAATGTTAAAAATAACTTAGTATTCTGCGACGTAACTAACACTAAAATATTTCGTGATAGTTTTGGTAATACCAAAGACGGAACTAACATGACATCTTTTATTGAGCGTACAGGTCTTGACTTAAATGACCCCCAGTCAGTTAAGTTTGTATCTGCTGTGTACCCTCAGATTGAAGTTAGTGGTGACAACCAATCTGTAAACGTGTACGTTGGTAGACAAATAAGTACAGAGCAAGGTATTACATGGGAAGGCCCAATACTATTTGATCCTACCACTCAGTCTAAAGTATCGTGTCGTATAAGTGGTAAATACTTTGGAATCAAAGTGGAGTCTACTACGGACATGGATTGGAAACTGCATGGTGTAGCGTTTGAGGTACAGCAACGTGGTTTGAGAGGATTAAGAGACTATGGCTAATGCCCCAGTTAAAAATATTAAGTCATTAAACAGATGGACTCCTAACCCTGCCCCAGTAAACAATGATAACTTATCTGATTACTTGTTCAACGAATTAAACAGATTATCTGATATTATTTTTAACCTTGATGTAATGCGATTAGAGCAAACTAACAGAGACCCCTCAGATACATCAATAGCAACCAATAGGGGCAAACCTAGAGATGGTGATATAAGATATGCGGATGGTACGAATTGGAATCCCGGTGGCGGTATTGGCATTTATGCTTACATTGGGGGCAGTTGGACTAAACTCTAATTTGTATGCAGACTACAAGTCTACATTCTTAATAGAGAGGGACAAGTACAGTACATTAAACTGGCTGTCAGATGAGACAAGCAATCACTGGCGTGACGTAGTTATAGAGAAGTTAAACGCTAACGGTGATACACACGCTGATGTGATGGCTAGAAGTTATGACTCTTCGTTTAAAGAGGTAAGCAGTGTTAATAGAGTTGCTTGGCGTAATCGTCTTAATAAGTTGCGTAATAAAAATCTGGCTCCTGTAATGTGGCTTATATCTGATGACAGTCCACAAGCCTACAAACAGGGACTACAGAATCAGATAGACTATCAGAACCAAGTAGTAGATGCGGTAGATGATCTAGTCAGTCATTACGTTGTATGCCTTGAATGCGATGAGTATTACTCAGCACAAGAAGTAAACGTACTAATACAAAACCTTAGAAACAAAGGCGTTAACAAACCTATTGGTGTACACCTAACCCCCGGAGTCAAACCTGAATACTATGCTCAAGCAGACGTTATCTATTTGCAAACTGGTTTTAACCTGAGTGAATCACAATTCAGAAAAAGTATCGAAGAAGCACTTAGGCTTGGTAAGCCAGTTGTCGTATCTGAGTACCACCTCAACGGAACAAGCGCACTGGCAAAGAGGTATGGAGACATTGCTTGCTCGTACAAGGGAGTTGTGGGAACTGGAAACGGAAGAGGATCAGCAACCTGCGAAACAATGCAGTGGGATCAAGGGCAAACAACCAAGTCCGAATGGGACAGATGGGAAGACTTTGTAAAGAAAAACGATGATGAGTTATATGTATTTGCATTAGCACTGGTTACTATTAGTGCGGCTAACTTAATTAACTTACCATTTATGGCTACGTTTAACTACGCTACAGAAAACTATTACGAGTTAATGATGGTTAGACCTGTTACAGAAACCATAGATACTGGTGTAACAGTTCGTAATGACGGCAAGGTAATGGTGTTTGGTAACTGGAGATTTAAGTGAAAGCAGGTGTTGTTGGTATAGATTATATACCTAAATTGTGGAATCGTATTGAACCAATGCTAGAAAAAGTTGTTAAACATAGCGAGGGTGAATTAACCACAAATCATTATCTTGACTATTTAATGGATGATAAAATGCAATTATGGGTAGCAATAGAAGATAATAATATTGTAATGTGCATGGTTACTCAATTTATTAATTACCCAACTAAAAAAATATTAAGAGTTTTATCTATTTCTGGAGAAAGATTTAAAGAACTGCATGGCAGGTTTAATGGAATGATAGAAGAATTTGCACTTGAAAATAACTGTTCCGCTCTTGAGTTATGGGGTAGAAAAGGATGGAAAAAAATGCTAACAGATTGGAATGATTCATATATTGTCTATACTAAAGACTTAAAAGAGAGGATGCACTAATGAGCGGAGGAATACTAGGCAATAAAAAAATGTCGCCAGAGCAAAGGAGTCAAATTGATTCTGCAAATGCAATGAAACCTACTAATTTTACTACTCCTCATGGTAGCCAAAATGTAGATAATCCAAACTATGCCGCTTATACAGATTCTTATGGCGATTTAATTGCAAACTATAATGCTAACTGGCGTGATAAAGGTGTATCAAAAGCAGAGTTTGGTGCTATGCACTGGAATAAATCAGGAAGAGCCGAAGGCAGATCAATGCCCGGAGTAAGTTCTTCAAGGCCAGAAGAAGAATCAGGTGGTGGATCATCATCATCTGGGTACGGTGGTAGCGGTTGGGGAACTCAATTAACAGGCAACATATACCATCCTCAATTAGTGCAGGAATACTCAAGACCTGACATGATTCCAGTAGAAGGTTTGTTAGACCCAAGAAATCCTTTAAGTTATATTGGTGACGGAGCATTATATCAACCCGGAACTGTACAATCTGCCTCATTTGTTCCAGATGGAATAATAGGTTATCAGCCACCAGAATTAAGTGTTGGTCTGCCTAGAATGGTGTCAAATCCCTATGGATCATTGCAACTTCCAGAAGGGTGGGAAGAATTATTATCTGGTTTTGAGGAAGAAGAAGAAGAAGAATCTGAAAGCGAAAATGACGGCGAGGGAAAATAAAATGGCCAAAGGATCAACACAAGTTTCAACATCGAGTACGGCTCCTTGGAAGGGACAACAAAAATATCTTTTAAAAGGGTTTGATAAAGCGGAAAGTGTATTCAATACTATCCCAGAATATTACCCCGGAGAAACTGTCGCAGGGTTTGACCCATTGCAAACTCGCGCTCAAGATATGGCCTCTGATTATATACAAGGGCCAAGAGCGCAAGCGCAACAGAACTACGCTGAAGGTGCATTGCTTCGAGGGTTATCAGGGCAGACAGGATTTAGCCCAACCCAGACCGCTGATTTACTAGCGGGTAATGTACGCACAGGAGAGGGTACACCTTATGCGGCAATGGCTAACGCATTATCTGGTGACGTTGTTGATAAATTGCAGGGCAGTATATTGCCCTCAATTAGACAGCAACAAGTAATGTATCAACCCGGAGGTTCAAGTAAAGCCGCACAACAGCAGAACAAGGCTGTGACTGGAGCGGTTAAACAAGGGCTAACAACTCCTCTTGCAAATATGTACAGCAACGCTTACCAAACAGCACAAAACATGAGACTGCCTGCGGCACAGCAAGCAATTAATATGCAGACTAGCGCAATGGGTCAGTACCCATCTATCATGTCTGCTCCTCTTAATATGTATGGTGCGCTTGGAGACATTGGAGCGCAACGTAGAGCGTTAACTCAGCAGACTATGGACGCTGATATGGCTAGATATCAGTATCAAGCCACAGCACCACAACAGGCTCTTGCTAACTACATTGCCGCTATACAGGGTAATTACGGTGGAGAAACTGTGCAAACAAGTCCCGGACCTTCTGCTATGGATCAATTTGGTCAGGCTGTTGGTATTGCGGGTAGTCTTGCGGCATTGTCAGATATAAGAATGAAAGAAAACATTGTACCTGAAGGTAGTAAATGGAAAAGTCTTAATGTTTATCATTATAATTATATTGGCGATGATACTCCACGACGAGGTGTTATGGCACAGGATGTAGAGGTTATATATCCAGACGCAGTGCATGACATTGATGGAATTAAATACGTCAACTACGGGGCAATCTAATGGCGGCAGGTATGGAACCAACTAATGTAGGCGGTCTTGGCGCAGGGAATAGACCGACTCAGGCAATGGTAGGACAGCCTTATGGATTGGCTACACCGCCTGAGTTATTTAGGCAACAAGAAGCAATTAATGCCTCTGCAATGGGGGCAAATTCAATGCCTAATATTATAGGCCAAAATGTTGTTACGCAAACTGGAGCGGAATTAACCAAAGCAAACATGGGTAACACATATAGTTCAAATGAACTAGCGGAGTTACAAGCAGAGTTTGACAGGCAAGAAAAATTACGGTTAGCACAACAACAGCAATTTGCAGAACTTGCACAAGGCTCTGGTCAACGTGCTACAGCACCAAGCGCCAGTAGAGTGGGTGGTGGAGGTGGAGGTCAAATGACTCCATTAAATCCTGCGGCAATACCCAAAAGAGATGACGATATTCTAACTGGGCCTTTCCTTGGTAGATGGAGAAACAGATGAGTGAATTAGATTTAAGTTCTTTTGATACATTTGATACGCAACAGATGAGGACTGATTTATCAGCACCTCAACCAATAAGTCAAGCGGTTTTAGATGCTAGAAAGAAAACAGAATCAATGGTAAAGCAGTACAATGCTATGAATCTTTTTCTGGGTGCTATGGGAAAAAGAACTTCAGCACCTATGTCTATGCCTACATATGATGATAGCACAGGGTCATCAACAGAATCAATGAAGCAGGTTAACAACGCTGTTAACACTGAGTTAATACAATCTCTTTCTAAACTACAAGAACAACTTGGAAGACCTTTAACAAGAGATGAGATTCCTTCTATTATTAAAGCGTTTAACATGGGGCCATCACAGTTAAAAACTGTTGATGATATGTTTCCATACATAGGTCTTACTAGAGAACAGCAGTCAAAACTAGAAAAAGAAAAAAGTGATTTAAGTGTGGCAGGAGCGGTTGATGACACAATACAAACCCATCGCTCTTTAGTCTCTAATGCTGATCCAGAAGTTATTGGAAATAGAATAGAAGAGGCCGTCTATGATATATACAATAACGAATCTCTTAACCCTGCTGAAAAACAAGCGGCGGTTGATAAAGTTTATGATGAATTTGAAGAAATGTATAATCTGGATAAATCTGTTAGAGGTGAAGTAAGACAGCAAAAATCAGATCAACGCGCTATGGTTGATAAGGCAATGGAGTCTGGTCAGAACATTACTATAAATCAACTTACTGAAAAAGCGATTGACAGATTAAATGCAGGAGAGCCTTGGGAGCAGGTTAATCGAGACTTGATAGATCAGGCTCAAGGATTCTTAAAAAATAAAGATATCATGGCATCTTTTGTTTCAAGAATGAAAGCGTTAAAACCAGAAGATAAAAGAACAGCGGCTCGTAAAAGTTTTGACGAAGCGCAAAGTATGCTGTCTTCTTCGGAAAATAGAATTTATAATGTTGATAGCGTTATCGCAATGGAGATGGAGAAAGCAAGTCAGAATCCTTTAATGTACCAATTTACTGGCCCACAAAACGAGGCTATGGCAATTGAAAAAACATTTTATAATCTTAAACTTTCAGACCCAGACGCAATAGATGAGGATCAGTTTAGATCACAGTTTAATCAATTTAAATTAGGAATTCAAAACCTTACTCAAGAAGAACAAAAAATGCAAATTCAAGAAGTAATGTCTAGAGCATCTAAAGAATTACAACTTCCAGAAAGACTTTTGTATTACATTGTATACGGAAGAAAAGGGTATACACAATTAGTTAAAGATGGAAAATATTAATGTCTGATTACAGTAGTATTTTTAATCCAGTAGGCACTGTAAAAAAAGTTGTAGAACTTGCAGATGAAGAATCTGGAGGAATGTATAGCGACATCTTTAAAAAAGGTGCGGGTATGGCTATGCAAGGAGGAAAAGTTGTTGGGTCAGAACTAAGCCGTATTATTGCCCCCCTTGATAAAGGTAGAGGTGCTGTTTCTGGTGCTAGAGTAGAGGCTTTTAGAACCCCTTCTGTAACTGATGAAAGGTCTTTTAACGAAAGAATTGTTGATGCCGCTAGAGAAGGTTTTGATAATCCACAGTTTCCTAAAGTTCCCATTCCAGAAAGATTTGAGGGTACTGCTATTGGTAAAGTGGGTGAAGTCGGTGGTGGACTTGCCGTAAGCATTACGGAAGACCCTTTTACTTACACTCCGGGCGCTTTAGTATCTATTCCATTTAGGGTAGGTGCGGCTCTTTTACAAGCCATAGGTAAAACTAAACCAGTACAGGCTATATTAGAATCTGCTCCTGTTAGAAATGTTCTTGAGTCGTTAAATATATATACTGGCGATGCCGCAAAAGCAAAAGAAATTATTGACAATGTGCGTCTTGAAAGCAGAGGTCAAGAAATTTTATCTCAAAGAGATATGATTGGATACAATGAAGAAATGCAACAAATAGCAGACAATGCGGGGATTGCAGTTTCAGAATTAAAAGCAGGAATACTTCAGGCGGCAGAAGCAAATGACTTTACAAAAGTAAAAGAGATTAGCCAAGAGGCTGTTAAGTTTGCGGGTGATGAAAGAAAATTTTACCAACAAATTCTTGACGCAGAAACATTAGCAGATACCCCAACAAAAGACATTATGCGAAGATCGGAAGAACTTGGCATTGAGGGTTACGTTCCCCATATTCGCAATGATACTTTTACCGCTAAAGTAAAACGATTATTGTCTGGCTCAATGGGAGCGCAAAAGCAAAGAGGTATTGCGGGAACTATAGAAGAAATTAACGCCCAAAAAGGGACTACATTTTTTATGGATGACCCCGCCATACTTAGAACCATGAGATTAAGATGGCACAATCAAATGATGGCGGCTGACAGAGCAATGACTAGAGCGTCATCAGAATTTGGTACTGCTATAGGAAGTAACAAAGGCGGTAAAAGGTTAGATACAAATGGCGATCCAATACCAGACGATTGGGTTACTTTAAAGAAACACGCTTATCCACCGCAAATAGGTAGAGTTTTAAATCAACAATACCAACTTTTAAAGTCTCCTGCAAAAGCAAACGAAGTAATTAAAATGTATGATGAAGTTCAGAACTGGTGGAAAAAATATTCACTAGCATCAAGACCTGCGTGGCACTCAAGAAATGCTATAGGAAACTTTTGGAATAATTATTTTATTGGTGGTGTTAAAAATCCAATTGTGTATGGTGAGGCGGCGGCTGTTCAAAAAGCAATGCAAACCGAAAAAGGTTCTGTTGTTGAAAGACTTGATAGGCTTACTGGAACTAACCCAGATAAAAACTTTAAAGTCAGCGGAACCAACATGACTAGAGAAGAAATATTTAATGAAGCAATTAAGCGTGGCGTTTACGAATCTGGTTTGTATGGTCAAGACTTAGGGCAAGCCGCTGTTACATCATCTAACATTCCTTTTACTACAGAATGGAAAGGTATTAACAAAGCATTTGCCGCAGGTAAAGCGGTAGAGAATAATGCTAGATTAGCCTTGTTTATAGATCAAATAAAAAAGGGCAATTCATTAGATGAATCGGGAAAAATGGTACGCAAAACATTATTTGATTACAGTGACCTTTCTGAATTTGAAAAATCGTATGCTAAAAGACTTATGCCATTCTATACTTGGTCGCGTAAAAATATTCCCGCTCAGTTTGAGGCTGTGCTAAAACATCCAGATCGCGCCCAAAAATTAAATCTTTTAATTGGTAATATGCAAAACGGTGTTCAAAAAATTGATGAAAATGATGTAGAGAGTTGGGCTAAAAATCAATTCCCTATATTCTTAAACAATAAAGATAGTGAAAACTATTATACTTTTGTTACTGCTATGTCATACTTGCCAACAGCAGAATTAGAGAGGGTATTTCAAACAGGGGAATACAAGGGGATGATTAGTGATATGTTATCTCCAGTGTTGAAAGTTCCTTTTGAACTCTTTATGAATCAAAACTATTTTAGAGATGATGTTATTGATTACTCTCAAAGAGGTGTCGCGCTACCACTAAGCAAAGGAGAAAGCGGGGAAGGTGCGTTTCCGTTTAGAGCAGACACAACAAAAGGTTCTGAAGAGTTTTTAGGTGTTAGAGTTACACCAAAAGAAAAACATATTCTTTCATCTATTGTTTTACTTAGCGAAGTTGATAGATTAAATCCTTTTAATGTATTTGGAGACACTTCAAGTCGTGAAGAAGATGATAGAAAATCTTGGGCAGGTGTTCCTAGAGATGGTCAAGAAATGCCAGAAAGCGCAAGATGGATTAGGGCTATGATTGGTGCGCGTATTTACAAAAGAGAAAAAGGTTCGGCAGAAAGGAGTGAAGTATTTGATATGATAAGCACAATGAAAGACCTTGAAAGAAAAATCACTAGTTCAAAAGCCGCAAGAAATCCAGAACTCATGGAGCATCTTCGTTTGGTATTAGAAAATACCCTTGAGGGTTACTAATGAAAATATTAAATGCTTTTATTATTTCAGTTATTGCATACTGTGTATTGGTTGCTATTCTTATGACGCCTGTATTGGTTAAGGCTCAAGAAACTATGCCAGATGATATGTATGAGTTTGCTGTTCCAATGGACTTTATGTGTGTTGATTCTTTTACTAGGATGATAGATATTTTAGAGAAAGATTATCAAGAGATACCTATGGTGATCTCTCATCTTTCACCTAACATGAGTCTAGTTCTATTTGTAAACCAGAACTCTACCACAAGTACACTTGTTGCAACAAAACGAACAAAAGAAAAAGAACAGGCTTGTATTGTTTTTGGTGGCGTTTCTAATGGGACATCTTTTTCTTTAAACCCTAACCCTAAATTTCCAGTGGAGATGTAATGACAATACCATCATACTTAATTAGTGCCATTATATTTTTGATAGCCCAAACAACTACAGCAGTGTGGTGGGCTAGTAGTATATCAAGCGATGTTGATATGCTTAAACGTGACAGGGACGACATGGCTATGATTATAGATAACTTAGATGTTTTATCTTATAGATTAGAAACGCTAGAGAAAATGTTACAACGAGTGCTAGGCCCAGAGGATAGATAATGGCAGAAAGAAAACAAAAGCCAATACCTAAAACTACTACAGGAAAAAAACCTAACTTTAGAAAAACTAAAGCAGGCGCAGGAATGACAAAAGCGGGAGTAGCCGCTCATCGTAGGGCAAACCCCGGATCAAAACTACAGACAGCCGTAACAGGAAACCCAAAGAAAGGTTCTAAAGATGCTAAAAGAAGAAAGTCTTATTGCGCTAGGTCAGCAGGGCAATTAAAAAGATCAAGTGCAAAGACTCGTAACGATCCTAACTCACGAATACGTCAGGCCAGACGAAGGTGGAAATGCTAATGGCAAAAGGAGCATCACATTATTTTAGGGACGGCACCGAACACAAAGGTGCTTATCATAAAATGCCTAATGGAAAACTTCATTCAGGCAAAACTCATGGCAAGACCTCAAAGCCTTTAGTTCATTTTAAAGACTTGTCAAAAACTGCACAGAAAAAAGCAAGGAGCAAATAATGAAAATGAAAACACCCAATAAGAAAGCGGTAAAGAATTATAAAAAACCTGCACCTACCCAAGCAATGAGAAAGGCAATAAAAGCGAAGGCTAAAAAGCCTACGAGAAGAAGCCCAAAAAAATATTAATGGCAAAATCAAAACCTAACTCTCCGTCTAAATGGTCTGCCGCTAAAGCAAAAGCAAAGGCTAAGTTTAAAGTTTATCCTTCTGCTTACGCTAATGCTTGGGCCGCTAAAGAGTATAAACGTATGGGTGGTACATGGAGCGGTGCTGACAACAGGGTAAAGAAACGTGCCCAAAAGTAAAGGCGGTCTTGGTAAATGGTTTGGTGAAGAATGGGTTGATGTTAAGACTGGTAAACCTTGTGGCAGGAAATCTGCCAAAGGTAAATCTAAACGCCCTTACCCTGCTTGCCGTCCAAAGAAGGTAGCCAAAAGCATATCAAAGTCCGAAGCCAAAAAGAAAACTGGGCCAAAGAAAGTTAAGTGGTCTACCACCGCTAGTGGAAGGAAACGTAAATGAAACACTTAAAGGAAAACAATGAAACGTATCTGCAACACTTACGAAAGGCAATGTCTATATCTGGCCTTATGTTGGTTGGGAGCGTTGGTGCTTTCGCTCACAGCATTGCACCATTTATGGCAGTAAATACAGCCACTAAAGTATGCAGTAAAGTAAGAGATAAACTAGAACATAGGAGGTGTGTATGTGGGAAAACATAACAAAAACTTGGAACGCATTAGACCGAAGGATCAAGATTGTAATCGTAATCGTAGGGGTATTGGCTATTATGTCCGCAATCTGGGGATCGCCTGCGCCATCTGTGCCAGTACAATAGGTTGTCAAAGTCTAAAGGAATCGACAGTAGTAGCAACAGGGTCAGCAATAGGTGCGGGTGTTGGGACTGCGATCAGTGGGGGTGTAGGTGCGCCGATACTGGGAGCC
>Ga0209532_1001459_pt1 | contig 18355 bp, 19 predicted proteins | sample COG_02_FD_184746 | JGI IMG/M metagenome (GOLD analysis project Ga0209532, IMG submission 184746) | Pelagic Microbial community sample from North Sea - COGITO 998_met_02 (SPAdes) (version 2) | ecosystem: Environmental > Aquatic > Marine > Neritic zone/Coastal water | place: Helgoland, sampling... | reverse complement strand
GCCTGCTGGAGCCCCGACAACCACCTGAAGCCACATCAGGTCGCGAAGTCTTCTTGCAAGAAATTCAAGTTCGACTGTCCGGAATGCAAGCACCAGTTTTCGGCGAGTTTGGACGAAGTCACGGGTAAGATTGGTACCTGGTGCCCGTGCTGCGCTGGCAGAAGCCTATGTGATCGGTCGCACCATGACCTATAGCTACGCGACCCCTGAGCAGCACCAAGAGTTCTATGATTCGAAGGAAGGTGTGACCCATTTATCGGTCGATCAAATTCTTATAATTAACTAAAACATTTACATGGGTTGTGGTGCGATACAACCCCGACGCATTCAGGAGGGCAGGGACCTGGTGCCGGTTCCGAAGAAGGTGAGGCAGAGCAGGCTGGTACAGTTCCTGAAGACCTACGAGCCCCGGATCCACTACATGTACTACGATGTAGACTGGGACAAAGTCGTGGCGCCCGCCACAGACCCCCAGTTCAACGATACCCTGAAGCCCATCTGGGATCATTCATGAATTGGTCGATTATAAAGTTTGATTTTAGTTACACTCATAATAAAAAGCTTCTCTTCGGTTGCGATGCCGCGAGTGAAATTTGCAAAAAACACCAGTGTAGCCTCTAGTGGTGAAGTATTAGATAATAAGAACGATATCGTGAAGAACATCAAATCGCTCCTACGGACCGTCGGCACCTTTTTTAAGTCCGGAGAAGACAACCTTAACTTGACCAACCTATTTCTCGCCGTTGCAAACCCCAATTTGGAACTGTCAGATCAGATTTACGCATGTTTTAACAAAAACAACCACAAACTGCTAAAAGATGTCCTTCTACCCGAAATCCAGGTGGAACTGCTCAAGGGCGAAAAGGACAGTCTGGATGAGCGTTATTTTCTGGCCATCGCGGCTGCTTTCGCACCCCCCGAAACCCTACCAAATAACTGGAAGGAGCCGCCACTCGGCAACCGGGTGAAAAACATTCGGACCAAGATAGCGGAATTCTTGCGCCTATTTCGAAGTCAAAAAAATTTGACCGCAGGTTACGCGCAGCTGATGTTCAAGACCGAGAGTTACGCGCAGCTGATGTCCAGGAAATGGCAGACGTTCCCGTTCCTTTGCTACCTGAGTAACGCCACTCTACTTAAATCGGTCGAGCTGAAAACCGATGAAAAGAAGATTCTGCTCAGCATCATCAAGGTGGTCAGTATGAATTCGATCCCCTGGTACAACCGGTTCGACGAGCGCTCACTGGAGGCCATGAGAAAGGAAAAGGATAAAGTGCTTCCCGAAATGCGCCAGGGTATCAGAGAAGATATACTACTGGCCTTGGGCACCACGAAGAAGGTACTTGAAGCCGAGAAGAAGAGGCCCACTCAGGTGGGGGTCGTCGAGATGAAGGAGGCCCGGAAGAAACCCAAGAAGACAGATTACTATTGGGGGGATGAAGATGTGACTAATGGCCCCCTTTTTCGTTTCCCGAGTACTAACCAGGGAGAAACCGATATGCACAAGGATAATGCAAAAACGGTCCATGAAATTATGAAAGTAACGGACAAATGTCCTACCGGAAAGTCTCGGGAGCTCTTCAGTTATCAGAGGCTGCTTCGGAGCGCATGTGCACCCAATGGCCCCTTCATGCGGGGGCTCGTCACGTGGGACACGGGGTATGGTAAGACCATCGGGCAGATCGAGTGTTTCTCCAACTTCGTCAATGACTCTCGTCCGAAGATCCTACTGGTGAAGACGGAACAGCAGATTAGTAGCTTCTTCGAACAGATGATCGGTATCGACAATCCGTACCGAAGGTACTGCAAAGCCCTTCTGGAACACGTGAGTGTCGGTAAAAAGCCAGGTGACTCCTTCGACGGAATGCCTAAAAATGTGAAAGACACTTTCGGGAAGCTTTGCTTGCGCAAAGGGAAGTACAAGCTGACACCTGATGCCGTCAAGTACATCCTGAGGCGCCCAGACCTCATGTCCGTGAAAGACGGTGAGCCGATGTATAGCAAGAAAAAATGGTTCCTGAGGGGTGATTTTCACATCTTGACATACGACCAGTACTCACAAATCATAAAAACGAACGGGAAGACAACGTCGGTCGTGGGCGCCAAAGGGATATTGGGACTGAAAATAGAACCGGGTAGCTCGGTACCTGCATCGATATCTTACAGTAAGGGTAGCATCCCCCACGACGCGGACCATTACGCCCACGGCAATGGGAACAGGCCTATGGACGAACAACCTTTAGGATCCATCTCATTCTCCGATAATCCATCGGTTTCGTACAGTCAGACAGGTGATGAGAGCACTGCTAAATGGGTATCTAACCTGGGTGCACGCTTCACCAGCTCCAAGATCATCATGGCAGATGAGATCCACACACTATTCGATGTAGGTAAGGATGGGAGGGAGATACATACGGCTCTGAAAAAGGATCTCATGAAGTCGTTCGACACTGTTCTGGTGGGGTTCACCGCCACACCCGTGGACCCGTCCAACCAGATCGAATCCTTCTTCCAGAGGATGAAAGTCATCATCGGTCAGGGGAACGACAGCTTGCTGGTCAGGAAGCACTTTGCAAAATATACGTCACTCTTCAAAGCATTGCGATACACTGATCTGGATCTGGATTCCGAGGACTTCTTTAAAGCGATATACCCCAACTTCCTGATGTCGTTTAGGGCAGGGCGGAAAAGTACGGGCCTGTTTGCCTGGCTCGGCGATCAGATGGGTAAGTACCGACTGCCCAATATCGTCTGGTCCAGACTGTACGGCCCCGTCGTCGAGAAGTACAAGAAGATCCGATCGCTGGATGAATCTCAGTTCAGAATCTGCTCCAAGTACCTGCCGTGCAAGAACAACAACGCCGAAATGGTGGCCCCCTACAGGCTCAGCCCGATGCTGTATGCCCCGAAACTGTGGTCTGTGGCCCAGAACGTCTCGGATCAGATGAAGAAGGACATAGAGAAGGGGGTATCCGGGGGCCGTACAGTGGGTACCCATGTCATAATCATCGCCGATGAAAAGATCCAAAGGGATAGAGAGATTCGAAGGAACCAAGGGGAAGGAAACGGTTCACGTACGCAGGTCCAGTCGGGTCAGAGACTCATGGGTCTTATCATGATGGACTACATCTCCCGGGGCGTCCTCTCCGATGTGAGAGCGTTGAAGAGCAACCTCAAGAGAAACCTCAAGCTCGAAAACACATCCAACATCAAAAGGGTGTCCAACAAAGGCGTCTACGGGAAGTCATGTTTCTGCATTGCTAGCCTGCAGAGTGCATGTAAGGCGACTTTCTACTTCACGAGCCGGTCCAACCAAGCCCAGACCAATCTGGACCTCATACTACAGGCCATCTACAATGGCTCTAGGACTGGCGCGCCGGAAGTAATTATCAAAGACAAAACAAAAACAAACCATGGAATGCCCAAGGCAACCACCGATGCCATGCGCAGAAGCTTGAGTGAGTATAGAAATATCGGTTCGGGGCGCGACAAATGGTTCTTCAACCAGATGACCGAACATTCTTTGTGGAACATCGGGGCAATGGTGCAAGTCAATACCAAGGGTATCAAGGGTATCAACCTACCGTCCCGGATCAGAGACCTATTCAGTGACTCGTCCGTGAGCAGCAACAAATCTAAGGAGAAACGATTGGTCGATATCCTCATCATCAACTCGGAGGAGTTCAGCGAGGGCTTCAGCGTCTTCAACTCCACCAACCTACACCTGGTGGACGTACCGAACTGGCTGGAATACAGTCAGCGCGTCGGGCGCATGACCAGGCTGTGTGGGCACGCGGGCCTCATGAAGAAGAACCGGACCAATGAGGCGCCGAAGGTGAACGTACACCTCTATGCGAGCGGGTTCGACACAGAGGCAGACCGGATGAAAGAGGGTATTAAGATCGAGAAGAAGTTAGAGGAGTATCGTAAGAAGGTGGAGAAGCTGCGGACCAAAAGAAATGGGTTGCGGAATAGCCGGAAACTAGAAGCACTGAAAAATAGAGTGACCATTTATGATGAAAAGTATAGGAGTATGAAGGGTGATGAAGCACGGAAGGACATGAGCTACGACCTCATGAAGCTCTACATCCTGTTCAGGCAGGGGTACGACGCCAACCATTTCGAGTCCCAGTGGCTGTGCAAGTCCTTCGACAAATTGGAATGGCATGAATCTAATACCAGCAACTCCATGGCCACCCAGCTGCAGAAAAAAACACTGCTCGCCTTCCGCCAGAGCGTGATCCAGTACCTGCCGAGAAGCCGGTCGGCCATCCGCTACCTGCACCCAGATAGCGAATACCTCAACATGGGGGGCTCAGACACCTTCGCCGCTCTGACGGACGCACAGGAGAGCGAGCGGGAGAGCGAGCGCGATCGGACCGGGCTTATGCTACCCTATACCGGAGATGGTATTCGAGAAAGATTCATGGAGTTGCACCTACGGTTTAGAGCTTCTAAACCATCTGAACTATTCACTATGGACGTCCTGTACAAGAGCGCGTACCGCAACATGTACAAGAAGATGTTCTCCATGAGGCGTACGTTCCAAAAGAAAGACGCTAGAGAAGCTAAAGCAGCAAGGAAAAGGTCTTCCTAGGCGCCGCCGATCCCGGGCGTACGCAGGTGCGTTCAGAGACGACGCGAACGCCCGGTGGATGTGGCATATAGAAAAGCCGGTACGTATACCTACACGACAACATGAAAGTGAAGGCCGACACACGAGCTCCCGCCGTACGCGTCCCCAGGGGGGCGGACGGCAAGAAGCGGAAGTCGGTGGCGGAGGTACGTGAGTCCAACCGGAAGCGGGTCAAGCGCCTCGCAAAGAAGCCCACTGTGAAGAGACCAAGTAAAAAGCTCATCAAGAACATACTGGTGGGGGTCCGGACTCCATGGCTCCACTACTGCAACGAGCGCCGGAAGGCCTCCACCGATACCGTGCCGAAACTCAAGTTCGGAGAGCTCCCGAGACTCATCTCGGGCGACTGGCACGCCATGTCCTTCGAGCAGAAGGAGCCCTACCGGACGCTGTTCGAGCAGGATAAACTGCGGTATCAGCAGCAGAAGGACAACCTGGACGAGGAGCAGCAGAAGATGATTCGGAGGTGGAAGCGCGAACAGCGCAAGATCAGAAGCTCCAGGAGACCCAAGAAGTTCCTGTCCGCTTACATGTTCTTTGTGAACGAGAAGAGAGGGACGCTGGCAGACAGGGGGCTCTCCTTCGCAGACACCGCCAGAGAGCTGGGTAGCATGTGGCGCAATCTAGATGCGGCCCAGAAGAGCGGCTACCTCCAGATGCAGGATCTCGCGAAACAGGTCTACCAGAAGGAGTGCGAGAGGATGAAGCGGGACAGGGAGCGTGCCCGCCCCGCCCACCCAAGCGCCCAGACGATCGCGGCCCCGAAAACCGACTGACGCGACCGGACGCTTATATTTCATAGGTGCGTCGCGGGTGCGAGTGTACGAATCATATGTTGGTCAAGGTGATGCAATACCTGCCGGTCAGCCTGTTCCACCACGTGGTGCCTTACTGTAGCCAGTCCGCGTTCGCGAGATCCAGACTGAACGGTGCTCTGAAGGAGATCCGGCACTGGATAGGACGGCTGGATCGCGAGAAGGACGTGTCCACCCGGGCACAGTTCCTGGAGAACGCCATGTGCTCCAGAGAGCTCTCTCTGGTGGCGAAATCGTTCTTCTACGACCGCTTCCGAGCCAGGTACGACAACCGCTTCCTGATGAAGCTGAAACAGATGTGGCATAAACTTCCATCGGACACGATCGAAATGGTTCGGACCCGATACTCGGACGATCACTTCTGGATACTCAGGATGAGACCGGAGACCACGTCAGCTCACTTCCTTACCTACAAGAGACCAGTCTCTTTCAAATTAAAAACATTTTAACTCAATATTTGTGTCCAGAATCGACTCTCGATTTCATTTCCCGGACCGCCGTCGCCTCACCCACATATAGAGAAACGTCAGGCACAAGGTGATCACCACCGCCAGGCACACTGCGTACACGACAGTCGTCGCCGACCACCTGTCCGTGGGGGTACCCGCGGCCGGAATCGTGGCTGCGACCTCGTTGTCCGCGTCTTCCAAGTCCATAGACTGTACCCCGCCCCCTCCCGAACCCAGGATGATGAAGCGCCCGGACATCAGGTAACTACGTGCTGCCCCCACCTGCTCGCGACTGAACATCACCATGTGCTCGTCGAAACTGTAGTCCATGAAGTTCATGAACTGCTCGTGTAGTTTGGTGCTGCTCTCTCCACAGATAGACGCCCTGTCTAAGACACATGTGTCCTTCAGTTCGACATCGTTTGTACAGAGCCGGTCCAGGTTGTCTCCGGATGCCACCCAAGCACCGGAGCCATCTAGGCTCAGTTGGCCGTATGTGTTGTACTTGCGCTGCGGAGGTACATCGGAGAACAATTGGGAGCAGTCGTCGCTGAAGACGTGCGGCAGGCCAAGGCAGTGGCCGATCTCGTGCACCACTGTGCGTCCCAGGTTGTACCCCCGTGCGGTCGCGTTATCGTCGGTGCCTCCCACGACACCCGGCTGCACCACCAGGCAGTTGCCAAACAAGTAGGCCTGTCCCAGCGTTTTTCCAGCCAGAGGGGCTATGATGACGAACATGGGAGAGGGGCGTTTCTCGAACGTCCACAGGTGCGACAGAAGTTCCTCGTTCTCCCTGGCGACATTTGGCGAAGCGCTATACACTAGGCCCCGCAAGAACTTGAGGACCGCGTCCATACCATCGAACCCCTCTGCAGGTACCGCGCTGTCTTCCACACGTATGAGGGAGCCGTCGGTGGATGAATTCAGAAACTGCAGGCCCATGCTACCCACCACCGCCCCGAATCCGAAGCGGCCGGTGGTCGGTACCTTGAACCTGTCGCCCGACAAAATATCGCTGTTGAGCTGCTTCAGCTGTGCGTCGATCCGAGATGTAGGAAGGATCGGTGAGTCCCGGCGATGGAGCTCCAGGAATACGATGGGCACCTGTACGGGCGATGTGTCGCGGAGATGTACCTGGCGGAGACCCCTGGACCTCGTGGATTCCTGGACCTCACGAGACCTCTTCAGGTACTCCCCGACACTGTGACTCGTTCCGCACCTCGACATCGACACTACCACCTGGCGTTTCTACTGGTGCTAATGATCCTTCCACGTTTCATTCCTTCTTCTCCTTCTCAAAGACACAAACCCTGTTGCCCCGAGGATCAAAGTATGTCTTCTTCGCCGCACGTGCACGTAGACTGGGACACGTCTGTCTCGATCGGGTGAGATCGGGACGGACCATGTCGCCCATCAGGCTGTCGGTGTCCAGTTCTCTGTCGTGTGTGAGGAAGTCCGGATCCGTGTCGCTGTCGCTGCCCCCCGAGTCCGTGAGGAATATGGGCTTCGCCTGGGGCGGGGAGTCCTCCCGGAGCGATCGGTTACAGTTGACCCGGAAGTTCAGTCGGGCGAACCGCCTCGCTATCGAGGAGCCCAGATGTCGGTAGCGTATCACCTTCGGCATCCGGTGGTAGTACAGTAGGTCTTCCACGTGCGAGCCCGACATGGTGTTGTCGATCCAGCACATGCCTCTCCGCACCGTACAGTGCCTCAGCACCACCTTGAAGGTCTGTATCGGGACCATGCTGGCGTACTCCTCGTACACGTGCTTGATGTTCTTGTGGTTGTTGGTGAAGAGCACCCCGATATAGTCCATCTGATTGCGATTGGAGATGTTCATCTGACTCAGACTCTGGAGCAGAACGATCATGTAGATGCCGTAGTGGCGTCCGTTGGCCATGAGGTCGTCCATAACCTGGTGTCGCATAAACTTGCGGTCGCTCCCGCAGTCATCTATGATGATCAGGACGTGGTACTTCTCGGGGATGCTGTCCCCCTTGCCCATGTCCAGGTTCTTGATGATGCTACTCTGATACTCGATCAGTCGCTGTAGGACCGACACGTCACCGTCGTGCACAAACAGGGGCATCACGAACTGGGACCACTGGCTGCGGCCCTCGGAGTTGCCGCACAGCACCAGCGTCCTGTTCACCCGATCACGCAACCACTGGATGATATAGCGGCACCAGGTCGTCTTGCCCGCCCGCCTCTTACCAAGCAGGGCGATCGTCGCACACTCGGCCACGTTCTTGAAGTCATAGCTATCGAGGTAAATGGAGCGAGTACCCTTGTGTGGCATCATTGATCAGATTCGCTCAGATTTTTACTCTCTTTATTAAAAACATGTCCTCCGAGTAGTCGCGTTCATAGATACGCAGACCCAGCGGGCCACTCGACTACAATAAACCAGGCAACCCCAGAGAGCCTGAACATGAACCAAAGCATGCGTGTGACTGCTGTAAGCGCGCCGCGTGCGCGTCCGAACCACGTGCACTGGCCGACGGGGATCGATACAGACCTCATAATCACACTGATGATGGTACGACGGCATAACATAGATCGGGCTTACGGAGAGGGCGCGACCGTCATACTATCGCTCCTGCTGAGATCGGGTATCGGTATCGTCAGTCGTCGACCGAGACACAGCTGGGACGAGGGAGCGGCAGTGGTCGCGGGGGCACTCGCCACTACGCGTGGGGCATGGCACGCCTCAACAGCTCCGACCACGATAACTCTCCCCGACCCAAGACCGCGCGGGCCCCCGATGGCGTCCGCCGCATAAGCACAGACTTGAGCTTGGAGGAGTCGTCTGCCTTGCCCAGCAGGTTCACCTGCGTGGAGGGACACCAATTCCCCTCTACCCCATCCTCACTCGTGGGGTACCAGCGACAAATGTACAGGGATCCGGGGTCCAGGATCGGAGACAGGTGGTTCCACTCTACCACACACAGGCGGCGGTCGGAGCAGTGTAGCTCCCAGAGCGCCCTCGTGCTGTTGGGCGCCACCACCCGACGAACCCACACGACCATCTTGATAGCCGTGGGCCCGGGTCGGTACCACACCACCCGGTCGGGGGAACTTCTGGGTGACGCACACACAGACGGCCCCTGCTTCGGCTTCATGTTGCTGCGCACCCTCCGAAATGTGATTCCCGTCACCTCGTCTGGCAAGACGTCCACCAAGGTGCCCCGGGGGATCAGAATCTGCGGTCGAAACAGCCGGGTCACCTCGACGGTGTGCACAGAAGTCAGGAGGAATCGCGTGTGCGTCGTCTCGCTGTCCAGACGTACTGCATCGGGCACGAGGGTCAGGAAGTCGCTCTCATACGGCGAACCCGTGTAGGGCTCGAACACCCTTTCGAACCACCGCTTCACTATCGCCATACGGACCACCAGACTATATGAGCTGACGGGGGTCCCGTTCAGGTGGTATACGTCCGAGACCAGGAGGCGAGACTCGGACCGACATCGATCCACCTCGAAGATGGTCCCCCTGAACATGTGCTCCCCCTGTCCATCCTTGAATTGCACCTCAAGAAACTGCATCTCCAGGTTAGTCGGGGTCAGGAGAAAGCACATTGGCTTCCCCTGGAAGCGAACAAAGCCCAGGATCATGACCTGCTCGGTGTTGAAGGACCCCAGGAACTCCTGGCTCGTATTGTAAGTCTGTGATGGTACGCCGAACACCAGATCGTACAGAGCACTCGTCTCCGAATCGGAGTCCGAGGACAGGAACGACGCAGTTGTGCACACCCGCTGTCTGTTTATCGTGTTCAGGAATCGACGCGCGAAGGCCCGTCTCCCAACTGCCCCGGAATCCATGCGAGTGGACTGGGCCAGGATGCCTTTGAAAATATGCGAGGTGTTTCCCCATCACTTTTTCATACCTCCTCGGATCCCACACCCAACCCATGGACCCCACGCCCACGCCCACGCCCACGCCCACGCCCACGCCCACGCCACCATACGCCCCCATCTTCAAGGCGCTTCAGCAATCTGCTATCGAAGCCCTCGACCTCCTACCAGACGTGCTTCACACACAGTCCTTCAACGACTTTGTGTCGCTCATACCACGGGTGGTGGGGAGAAAAATGTCCCCCATACAGTGCGGGGCACACCAGGTGACACTGTCTCTCCACAACGCTCGGATCGGACAGCCGCTGTATTCCCCCCGAGACAGCCTACTGTTCAACCTGGACTACTGCTCACCCGTCATAATGGACGCCTCGATCACGGTGCGGGGCACAGACCCTCTGGAGGCTCCGGGCACGTATACCTGGACTGGTGTGGAGCTCTGCCAGGTGCCAGTGATGGTGGGGTCCATGTTCGCCCGTGACCCATGCGCAGCGACCGACTGCGACAGCAAGGAACATCGCGACCAGGCGTCCCAGAAGGGGGACATCTGGACCATACGGGGTAGGGAGATCGGGGGCTACTTCGTTGTGAAGGGCAAGTACCGGGTGATCCCTCTCATGAAGAAGTGCAAGGTCGATGAGATCATCGGTAGAAGAACGAAGACTGCCCATGAGTCATTCGTGTGGTCCACGCATCCAGGACGCATCTTCCGGTCGGTATCCACCTTGGTCGTCTCATCGGGGTCTCGGCACATACACAACCACGGATTCTACAGTGTGTACGTCTCCATACCATTCATCAAGGAGAAGATACCATTCCCACTGATCATCGAGGCACTGGGAGGGTCGTTCTCGGACGTGTATACACATATCATCCGACACAGATGCGCGGGACTCACTCTGCTGCAGATCGGAGCCTTCATGCACTGCTACAGGAGGCACCGCCCCATTGGAAAGGACGCCGCGCGCCGAGCACTTGAACCACTCCTCAACAACCGCATGAGCGTCGTCATGCAGACGCTACGGCTCGAAGTCCTGCCCCACCTGAACTGCTCCCCCGATATCGAAGACTGCGACTGGGACAAGACATTCGGCAGAAAGGTCGAGATGCTGTCGGTGATGTACCTCAGGGTGATACTACTCCAGTATGGTATCGTGGCGCCAGACAACCGGGACTGCATCACCTCCCAGCACATCTCATCAAGTGGAGAGCTCTTCATGGAGCTCTTCCGCCTCAAGTTCAACCGACACATACAACAGGCCAGAAAGAACATCCGGAAGCTACACGAAGTCGTGAGCCAGACGGGATCCGCTTCGACCGGTAACGTAGCCTCCGTCGTCCGGTGCTTTGCCGATATCGAGTTCCACAAGATCATGAACAAGACGTCTCTCTCGAACAAAATATCGACGTCGCTCGCGACCGGCAAGTGGTCACAACAACGCAGCTCTACGGTATCGCAACTGATGCCTGTGAATAACAGATCGGACATACTGAGCTCCCTGAGCAGAATCAGCTCACCGGTCCTCTCCAGCGCGGGGACACACATGGACGTCCGCATGGTCAACACGGGCCAGTTCGGCTTCGAATGTGCGGCCACGACCCCCTCGGGCCTGACGTGCGGCCTCGTGACAAGCACAGCCATGACAGCCACTCTTTGCAGGAACTCAGACCCCACCATGGATCGGGCCATACTCTTGAGACTACTGGGGAAGTACCTCACGGGGGACGGCTCCGACCAGAAGCACTTCTACGTGCAGTTCGGAAGAGGATGGATCATGGGGTGGTGCCAAGACGCCACCACACTGGTCGCCGCATTCAGGAATCTTCGCAGATCCGGACAGGTGCCGGTCACGTGGACCATCTACAAAGATGACACACTTCGCAACATCATGATCATGTCCGGTCGGGGACGGCTCATCAGACCATTGATCCCACTGGGTGGAGAGGTGGGGCCCGCGCGACTCAGAGGCGAGGGGCGCCTGGAAATGATCAGAAAACTGGTAGCACCGCGGCGCGGAGAGCGTGGTACTCCGCACCTACCGACCTCGAAGCTCATCCGCCTCGGATTGATCGAGTTCATCTGCCCCACCGAACAGCGCTCCCTCACGATCGCCAGCTCCATCGGCGACGTCACCAGAAGGGGACTGGGCAACTTCACCCACCTGGAACTCACCAGCTGCTCCTTCGTCTCCCTGGTATCCGCCCTGAGTGCACCTTTCTTCAGGCACAATCAGGGGCCGCGGCTCCCCTACTGGACCAATCAGGCCAGGCAGGCCATCGTGACCAAGGGGGGTGTTGGCTGCCAGAGCACCAAGTCCATGCACCTGGTGTCGGGGCAGAGGCCCATCTGTACCACCAGGACCGCGGAGATCGTGGGGACCGACGGGGACCCGGTGTGTCACAACTGCGTGGTGGCACTGGTGGTCGGTAAAAACAACATGGAAGACGCCATCATGGTGAACAAGGGCTCCATGGAAAGAGGGTTGATGATGTCGGTGGTTCGTCGAAAGTACACGTGTGACATCGCCACCAACAGCTCCTCCTCGCAGCAGCTGGAGAAGCGGAATGCGAGCCGTACCGCAAACGTCCGCAGCATCGATAAGTACAGGATAATCGAGCCCAACGGGCTGCCGCTGCCCGGGAGACGCGTGAAGAAGGGGGACATCATCATCGGGAGAACCTCCAACCTGAAGAGCGCGACAGCCAACGCATCGAAAGACAAACGGTGCATCAGCCGAGTAGACGAAAGCGTCTCGGTGAAGCGCGGCGACGAGGGGATAGTCACGTCCGTAAGGGTCTACGACACCGACGTCAACAGACTGGGAGTGGTGACGACCGAGAACCTGCACCAACTGGAGCAGGGCGATAAGCTCACCAACTCACACGCCCAGAAGGGAGTTGTGGGGCAGCTGGTGCCCCAGGAGGACATGCCTTTCAGTCCATCCTCGGGCATGACTCCCGACCTGCTAGTGAACCCAATGGGTGTGGGGAAAAGAATGACCATCGGTATGCTCATCGAGATGTTGGTATCGAAGGCTGCGATCGTACGCGGAGACTTGGAAGCAGCCCGAGACGAGCAAGACTTCGATCAGGACTTCAGTGTCACGTACGAGACTCTCAGCAAGGTCCTTCCCAGGTTCGGATTCCAGGCCTCGGGGACAGAGAGACTGAGAGACGGAAAGACCGGTGAGCTCATCCACGTGGCCATCGTCATGGGTCCGATCGCCTACTACAAACTCTCGCACATGGTAGGTCTCAAGATGTACAGCCGTAGCACCGGTCCCAACCACCACCTGACCGGACAGCCGGTGGAAGGCAGAAACGGAGGCGGCGGACTCAAGATAGAGCAGATGTCAAGGGACATCATCAACTCTCACGGGTGTAGCTCCATCGCCAACGAACGACTACTGATCAGCAGCGACGCCTACGAGGCATTCATTTGCGCAAAGTGCGGGCAGTTCGGTAGTGGGAACAAGCAGCTTCGCTTCTACATGTGCCAGTACTGCCGCACCTCGGAGCACATCTTGTCCGTGGACATACCTTTCATAGGGAAGTTCATATCACAGATGATCACGTCCAACGGTATCCACATGAGGTTCGACGTGAAGCGTACGAACAACATGGGCCATAATTCAAGGCGGACAGGAAGACCCCGGCAAGAGGATGAAAAGAAAGAATGTGGTCGGTAAATATAACATGGTACGCCCCCAACTGAAACGAACCGGGGCCATAAGCTATCAGACGATCCAACAAGAGACCAAGGAGCGTCGGAGGGACACATCGACCAGTGGCGAGGGATCGGTCACATGTTCTACCACCCACTGCACGCGCGTCGCACTGACAGACCTGGTGTACCCAATCAAACGTGCCACGCCCCTGATGACCGGGTCCAACATAGGATTAGATGAGCCGATAGTGGCCCCATTCCCAGTGGCGACTGATGACACCGGGGCAGAAGCCACACAATTCACACTGGTAGGTATCCCCAGTGTACGCAACGCATTCATGCCCTACTGCACCCACTGCTACAACCGAACCCACTGTCATCGCTGCTACAACTTTGTGCTTGACCTGGACTTCCTGCTCCGAGAGGGCCTCGATACCACTGCCCACCTTACATCCACGGCGAGAGGCCCCACCCTATGTGTACTATGTAAGCACTACCTAGAAGTGGGGTTCACGTACGACCCCCATGTCAGGTGCACCCTATCGGGCGCCCTGTCCACCTAGATACCAGCGCGCACTTTTCAAATGTTCGACCTCGAGGGCCTCGATGAAGACTCGTTCTCGGATACCAAGGACGATCTTGGCGGACCCCTGACCTTCCGACAGGCTGAAATCTACGCCAAAATACTTTCCGTGTACGACAGCGACAAAAAGATCATGGGCATTCACAATCAACTAACTGCGTCGGGATTCCTACTACCTTCGGGCAAAGTCATATCAGGCCGCTTCCTGGACTTCGCGGTCACCAAGTACTCCAAGATCCGCAACGTCACCTACTATGTCGTGACATCGGGAACACCCCATCTGAACCTGAGTTCGGAAGACGTCTATGAACACATGAGTGCCTCCGAACGCACACCGTATATACACTTTAACATGTGGAACAGTTACAGCATCAGGCTAAAGACTTATTCTAAACAATACTTCGACTGCTTTGCTCGCGGACCCACCGTAGTCTACTGGACGCACTCCGGACAGTGTATTCACCTCAGCATCTGTCAGCTGAACTTCCTACTATGGATGAGACAGTTTCGTGTTCTGGAGTTCGTAGAGCGACACATCGAGGACATACGCGCGGTGCGAGCACACGCAATGAAAAAATTAAAACGTTCTGTAAAGTAAATGACTCAGTTGAAGCAGATATCCAGGGGGTTAACTGTACTATTGATTCTTCTCATGGTAATAGCTGTAGCGGGCCTCATACATACCACATGCACATGTGGTTTCAGTACGGTCCGCGAACCCAGACAGGACGACGCGTGGGGACTAGGGACAACTCTTGATCAAAAGGTCGGGATCATGGACGTGGATGACGAGCAAATTGAGCTAGAAATGGAGCTTTAGTTGATTGCATATATAAAGAGAACGGAGGACATATGTGTGACATGCAGCTCAAAAGATGGGTCATACTCGCCATTGTCATCTTCGTCTTCTGGTTCTTGCTATGGACCGTGTACGTGGTAAAATTCATCGCGGATACCAATGACCCATGATATGCGGTGCGTGCTCAACGGCCGTCCCCGAACATTTAATGAACCATTAAAAAAGAAAAGCCCTGCATGGCCACCAGCATGGAACAAAAGATCGACAACCTGCTCCGAGGCAAGGGCAACATGTTCGTTCTGACACATAGGAGGGCGAACTCACAGTCACTGGACCCGTGTGTCATTCTATATGCCATGGTGGTCGAGAAAAGAAAACCCGTTGTACACCCGACACTCGTGCAACTGGGTGGGACCGAGTCGAGCATCCCCAGCATGATGAGACAGCTGTTGGAATGTACCATAGAGCCATCCACAAAGGACCAGAGGGGTCAACTAATCATGCGACTACCAAAGATCTCGGATAGACTCATCCACATCTACCTGAAGAAGAATGGACTCATCAAGGCGAAAACGGAAGTACGCCATAAAGAGATCTGGATAAGGAGGATCGACATCACCTGGCCGGGGTCGATGTCACTGGTACCTACGGTGACCCTGGTCGGGATGCATAATAACCAAGCGGTCGAAGAGAGCATAGATATCAAGTGGGCCAATATCCTGTCCATCTGAAGTGAGGAGTCGGTGATGTGTGCGTGTGAAGAGCACCGTGTGTACAGGGACACCTTCAATAAACGACCATGGTACCCTCCGAGTCGGTACATGATGTCCTTCGGAAACAGTTGTCTCTGGACGCAGACGCTAACCAAATCCACAGGAAGATCAGTGCGAAAGAAGCGTTTCTAGACCAGTTGTCGATTGGGGATCCCGACATCGAAGTTGTGTCCGAGAGCGTCCGGAAAGACCGAAAGAAGATGCAAATGCTCATGGTTACACTCGGACAGGTCGAAGAGTCACTCAGAACATCCATCGGAAGAAAGCAGAAGATGTGTACATTGTTGGACAAGGAAGATGTACCTCTCAGGATTCTAAAAGAGATTATACAACTGAAGTCTCTGCTCGAAGTCGCCTCATCACAAACGGTGAAACTAGCCGCGGTGGCTCTACATCGGGAGCACGGAGCCCTTTGAAAACACGACAGAATCTCTCCAGCCAGTTAGAGAGTTCTCGGTGACGACGCGGATATACAGACCGTCGGTACCATAATCATTAAAAATTCTTTCTCCTAAATCCACTAGCACATGTCCCCACTGGATAGATCGTCCCCCGACGAAGTCCATGATATCTCCATAGATGCGGTCCACGAAGCCACTGTCGTACGAAGATGTGGACTCGTTCATGTATACTAGCCGAAGTTTCATATGTACCGTACTGTCTTTGGAACCTTCGAGTTTGATGTCGATATCGCGTCCGTAGCTACGAGGCGTCGAGTCCCCTATGTAGCTCAGGGCAAACAGAGATATCAACAACAAAATTAAAATCACCATGAGAATGATGTAAAGCCAGTAGTATACTCGCTCCAGCATGGACCTCTGACATTCCACCTCCACTTGTCGCCTGGAACCCATGGCTAAATGGGGTTTTATATAAACGATAACTAATCCAGAACCAGGGCTATTGTACACAGTCGGCTACGACTCTCTACCGACTCCCCCAATGAACATTTCGTCCGCACCTCGAAGTCGACCTCCGACCTCCTTAAAGATACTATACAATCGGGTAGACTGTGGTCGAGACATATCGAAGAGTCGATCTGTACCAACATGCTCGGTAAGAGACGCCTTAGTAGTTCCGTCACGAATTGGAACACCCTTTTTCTCCTATACCGGGTCCCACTTCCGTCAGCCACCGCGAAATATATAAACTTCCAAAGACTTCTAGTGAAATCTTGTGTACCGTATACTTGCTTCCCCGACCAAATATAGAAGCTCGGTTCGTACTCGACCCATCGATAAACATGAGAGGTGTCTGTCCTCCGCGAAGCAACCGTGGTACTACACTTTTCGCGCAATAGAGACCGAACCTCCTGTAAAAAGAGCTTGCGACTAACAGCCCGCTTCAGAATGAAGAGAACTCTATGATTGTAGTCTCCACGCCCCGTCACCAATACCTGACTTCTACGAGCCAATCGCACCAGATGTGACGATGATTTACGGCAGATACCACATGGGAGTATGTACGGGACGCTCGACCAGAAATCGGCGGATAGCACATTTGCACGGGCTCGAACGCGCGCACATGCGTGCTGCGACATCGAGTCTAATACTTCGCATATACCCTTGAAGCTCACCCATGCATGAGGACCCCAGAAAGATGGTTTGAGTCCCATTTGTATCGGTGATAATGGCAACAATAAAACAACGAGTGCCATCATGAAAGAGATAACACTCACTGTCCCCACGTCCCTGGACGATTTCGGTTACAGCGCGTTGAAGGCCCTCGTTCTACTTCCTTCAATGTGGTGGGTTGCATACCAAGTATATGGGCCCGACGACGATGGGGTCAGACATGGAGGGGAAATCAATGCAAATAACCGACACTTATACAAGTCCCTCTGGCTCAGTCTGATTCCCGTATACTTCATCTCGATGCTTAAATTCAGAGACAGCTCCATACTATACAACACAACCGTGGCTGCATATGTTGTATTCACATTCTTTGGGACGATTCTTTGGACGAATGCGTGTGGTCGTCGACACAGTTTCTACTGGAAATTACGGTTCCTGTTCAAGGCCATGCTCGTCGTGTCGGTATTTACAATACTGCTACAATTTATTATTAAGGTTTGGCCTTCTCTAGACCTGTCCAGGTCCAGTGTGATTGTATAAAAATATCACAGATCTACTGAGTTATATTGATAACATAAATGGACGCGAGTATAGCGGACTTCCTGAAGATTGAGCGGCAGATCATAGCCCTCAAAAAAAAAACCAGAGAACTGAGAAAAGAACAAGATGACCTGTCTGGTTGTATCATACCGATTCTAGAGAAGATCCCACACAAAAGGTTTGAGGTCAGTCATTCCGGTGACGAGCTTCATACGTATGGTCCGAAGTCATATATCACACTCGTCAATAGAAAGAGGAAGGAATATCTCAGCCAGAAGCGCCTGTCTCATATCTTGAGGGACTACTACACCCAGGTTTTCCCCAATCGATCCGAGCTCGATATCGCTAATTTCGGATCCAACACCGTTAAGTACCTGTGGTCCCATAGGAAGGTAATGCGCACCAGCATAGAGGTTAGAAGAGTCTTCATGAGGAAACGGAAGGCTACGTCCATGGAGGAAACCTGATCCAAACCTAAATTGCTTTAATAAAAGATTGGAACACCGAAACAATAAAATATGTACAGCCCTAAAATACCGACATTTGAATACACACATCCCTATTTGGGTAGGAGACTGCGAACACACACGGTCTTGCGACACACGACACACACCTCAGGAAAGACACAGGAGGCAGACAGACAGACAGGCAGGCAGGCAGGCAGG
>Ga0209532_1001455_pt1 | contig 18384 bp, 20 predicted proteins | sample COG_02_FD_184746 | JGI IMG/M metagenome (GOLD analysis project Ga0209532, IMG submission 184746) | Pelagic Microbial community sample from North Sea - COGITO 998_met_02 (SPAdes) (version 2) | ecosystem: Environmental > Aquatic > Marine > Neritic zone/Coastal water | place: Helgoland, sampling... | reverse complement strand
TTGAGCCAACACCTGTTGTTTTGAACGGGGAAGCGCCTTTAAAATTTCTTTACTACCTGGGTGGGTTACTTTTAAATTTGCATTGGCCAAATAATAGCCGTAAAAGGGTTCATCTAGCACCTTAACACTTCTGTTTTGCGCAAAACTATACATAAGCGCCGTAGACACATTTCTTGGTCCAGAAATAAGATTGATAATTTTCACTGTTTAAAAATACCAAAAATAAAAGGGAAACAATTGCTTGCTCCCCTTTTTAAAAAATTATCTTTTTTACTTACTCAACGGTAATTGATTATTTTTGATAGGGGGTATTTCATTACCGTCCTCAATAATCTCGTTTAAATTTAGTTTTTTTTTTCTACCAACCTTGGTGGGTTCTACTATAGTACCAATCTTACTCTCTCCATTCAGTATAGTGTATTTGGTTATACCCCCTTTCGTTTTACCTCTCTTCACAAACTTATCATTCACGATAGGAAGTTTTAGAGTTAGAATGAGTTTATGTTGGTTCAATTTGTGGTCAAAATGAACATTGATTTTTCTGATATACTCCTTAACGATTTCTCTTTTATCTTCATCAGAAAAATTCTTTCTAAGATTTGAAATCCAACTCTTATGTTTTTCAATCCAATTAAACCACTTACTAGAATCTTTAATATTCTGAACCCTCATATTAAGGTTATTCAGTTCATCAAATAATCTATCTTTTTTTCCCCTTATTAATTCATTCCCATCATCAAATTGTTCTTTGGAAATATCCCCTACCAAATACCAATTTCTATTATCTTTTTCTCTTGTTTCTAAATCTTTGATTGATTTCCCAATCTTCCTTTTTTCTTTGTAGAGTTCATTCAGTTTAGACACCTTATCTTCTTCAGATTGAGTTTTTTGACTTAGTATATCAACCTTAATTTTTTCTTTGATTAGGTGGGAGTTCTGTAGTATATCGATGAGGGTTTTCCATACTATCTTATCAGTATTCTTGATGTTGATGGATTTCTTAACCCCACATTTAACTTTCTTTGATTTATCTATCTTTCTCCAATTGTTTTCTCTACTTCTACAATAGTAGTAGTATTCATTTTTTGAAGGTTTTACTCTACATCCGTATATATCACCACAATCACCACAAAAGATTAATCCTCGAAGTAAAACATTATCATGTTTAACCTTTGTTAATTGGTTCTTCTTCTTCAATGTTTCATCCAATTTAACTTGTACTAAATCGAATGTGTAATTATCTATTATTCTGAGATTCGGATTTGTGTGATATAATCTCTTAGGATTGTTTTTATCTGTGATTTTATCAATCATCGAATCTGTTCCAATATAGATTTCATTTCGTAACATATTGGTAACAGAAGTTGGATTCCAAAAATCAGTTGTTGAACGAGGTGGTTGAACCTTATTCTTATCTAATTCTCTACATATCTCAATGGATGAGGAATCACTAATGAACATATCAAAAATCTTCCTTACCCATCCACTTTGTTCTTCATCGATAACTAATGATTTAGTACCATTTACTTTTTCAGTTCTGTATCCAAATGGTGGTTTACCACCTCTCCAACCACCTTTTTTAAAGTGAGAAACCTTTCCAGTCATTGATTTTTTTCTCTGAACCCTTACAAAGAACTGATTGATAGATGAGAAGAAATCAAACATCAATAATTGTTCATCACTTTGAAAATCCACACTACTTTCTTGTGTGTATAGTGTAACATCCTTTTCTTCAAGTTCCTTTCTGAGAATAGAACTTACCATTGGATTTCGTGAGAGTCGACTGAGGTCGTAAACAAAAAGATGTTTCACATTACCTTCTTGGATTTCTGTAAAGAGTTCTGTTAATACCTCTCTATCTTCGATGTTTTCACTTGAACCACTTTTACCACCTTCACACCAATCTTTAAGATTTTTCAATCCTAACGATTTCATTTTTTTCTTCCCCAATTTTAATTGGTCATCAAGTGAGTATTTCTCTTCCTGTCCTCTTGTTGAAACTCTTCTGTAGATATGTAGTGTATGTTCCATTACACTTCAAATTTACAAAAACACCACCTATCGTAAAAGTTTACCATTATACTAACTCTAATTCTTTACTATATACGTTTCTCACCTTCTTAATCAAATTGGGAGAACACCCAACAATCTTCTGTATTTCTGAGTATTTCAAACCTCGTTCTAAGAGTTTGAATATCTCGTGGTTCTTAGGTTTAGATAGGAACTTTTCATTTGATTCTTTTGTTCCAATCTGTCTTCCTTGATACAATCCCTTTTCTTTACGGAGTTTTATTCCTTCCATCTGTCGTTCTCTAATTAACGAACGTTCGAAATCACTCATCGTAGATAGAATACTCATCATCAGTTGGGAGAACTTATCTTCTTTCCCATTATCATCAATGTTTCGGAGATTAGGATTTCTACAAATGATGGTAATCTTCTTTTCAGATAATTCCTTCCAAACTGAAAGAACATCCAATGTATTTCTTCCTAACCTATCAATAGAGTGAATCTCCAAATGGGTGAGTTGGTTTGAATCAATCAGTTTTTTGATTTGTGAACCCTGTGGTCGTTCCCAAAACGGAATCAGACCGGAACACCTATCTACAAGAACATAATCGAATCCATCCGTATTTTGAATCTGTCGTTCCTCATTCTGAGATTGAGAACTAACACGGGAATAAAGTACCTTCATTTTACTATTATTTAAGGGTAATCAAGAATAATGTCTAATATAATAGTAATTCCTGAGAAAACAAAGGATTTAAATGGGTTTCTATACTATCATTTGAAGTATACTCTATTTCAGTAACATTAATGTCCCCATTTGTAGACTTCATCCCATCCAACTTTATTTACCCACTTAATCACCTCTTCCAAATTCAGAGAGTTTATTCTACTCAAACCATTCCACCCCATTTTATGGATATGGTATCTTCCCCATGGTCTGATTAAAGGTTTCAGATATTCATTCACAAATGTATCTCTGTCATCTTCTGAAATATCTTCCTTATAGATTTCACTTATTTGTTTTCTTACTTTCATCTCATTACCTAAGTAAATTGGTACTCTATGGTTTTTAGTTACTATATGAGAATATAGATACACATAAGGGTTATCACCTTTTTTTCTTGATGTTCTTTTTCTAAATTCTACTGTACAACTGAATTTAAAGTTCTCATCCAAATATGAAATATCATCGTAGTAGGATTTCAATTTATAGTACCATTCCTTTTGTTTCTCCTTTTCCTTTTTGATGATTTTATTTAGGTTATCTATCTTCTTCTGAACCTCATCGATTTTCAGATTTGAATCTCCAATATTTCTCTGTCTCCTTCTATATTCCCTATAGTATTTTCTTTTCTCTCTACCCAAAGAATCAAAAATCTGTTTTGGTAGGAAATCCATAAACCATCTTGTTCCTTCTCCTACATAATGAAGGTCGTCTTTTTCTGTTTTTGTTGTAGTCATATTGCAAATATAGCAAAGTTACCACACAACAACAAATCGTATTTTAGTATAGTAAATGAAAGGGATTAAAAATCAATTAAAAGTGAGAATTGTTGTAGTCAACTACCGAATTATCGAAAGTATCCACACTACATTTTTCACGAAATTAGTATAGTAAATGAGAGAGATAGAAAACCAATTAAAACCACAGACAATGAGAATTTCAAAACACTTTATAGACAGATTAAAAGAAAGAACAATGTATTCAGATACTGAGACTTTTTTAACGGATATACAAAACAAAATGAGTTCAGTTTTAAAACTAAACAGATACTCTACTGAACTGAATTATTATCCAACTCTGAGAAACAAATTTCAATACTATCCTTACTCGGAAATCTTTGTTTTCGATTGGATGGGAATAGGGATTGTGATTGACAATGACACATTAATCACAGTACTGAAAATTGACAATCAGTATTAATGAAAGTTGTTGTAGTCAGTTACAGAATTAGTGAAAGTTTACACACAACAACATTGACTATCTTAGTATAGTAAGTGAGAGAGATAAAAAGTAAAACTAAAAACAAATAAAAATGATAACAAATAAGAACCACCTATGTGTAGTACACACCCAAAATGAGAAGAAGTCAAAGTCAGTATATGATGACTACAAAACCAAGAATGAAGGAATCATTCAGATGATATGTAAAGATACTTTAGAGGTGATTCCAGTAGTATTTAAGAATAAGAGACAGTTAACGAAGTTGATTAACATCAACAGAGAAATTAAGAGGGAACTAAGAATGGTTTCCTAAGAAATAAAAAGAATGGGTTCTGAACGAATTCTCACCCACCATAAGGAAAAGAGATTCAAACTTAAATTCAATAAAATATGAATTATCACAACAATACTGAGATAGTCTCAGTAATTAATCAGTTAGATTCTAAGAGTACTGAGATTAACAGACTCGAAGAAGAATTAAAGACCACTAAGGAGAACTTAATTAAGTTTTCACGACAGGTACTATTTCCTAATCACTATGGAACGAACCCTCTCTTTTTAAGAGGGATTAGTGATGATGAGAAGATGGAGTTAAGGAAGTTTTTATTTCCTAACCATTACAAGACACAGAGTAGTAACACTTACTACATGTACCCAAGTAATTAGTCAGTGGTTTGACTGGTGAGTAAGTATAGGGGGAGTAGAACTCCAAACACTTCCTCTATCTCTCACATTTTTATTAACTATTAGATTAAATTTTATGAGAATGAATGATATGGAACTAGTCAAAGTTCCGTTTGAAATCTTAGAAATGTTGTCCCATTATTTGTTACATCCTTTTGATAGAAATAGTAGAAGAACTTTAATCAAAAGAATGAGAATGATGTCTAAGGGAAGAAGTACAATGTATGATTATTGGGAGAAGGGTTATGAACCCCAACATTCTGATATTAACAAGTGGATGGATATGTATTGGTTCAGAGACAACTAAGATATAGGTTGGACTCATCCCTTAATTTAGTCGTTTCATTTTTTTTATTTTACAATAGAAACCCTCATCGAGAAATCGGTGGGGGTTTTTTTATACCACAAAATTTCGACACCGATATGAAAACGGAGTAGATAGAGTTTTCTTAAAAAAGTTTGGTTCGGATTACATTAAAATACCCCCACCCCCCTTAGGTGGTACTCATCTTCTTCCACCAATGGGTTTTGTGTTTGAGTTGATACTCTTTCATATCTACTCTATCAAATAAGTGGAAGTTCTTAGGTACTACCCCTTCATCTTCTAACTCCTTCAGAGTTTTGGTAGGGTAAGAATCTCTAATCTTTTTGGTTTCGTTTCTTCTTCGTTTTGAACTCATTTGTAAGTTGTTTTTAACGTTTTTAAATTACGAAATTCTGTCTTCAGAATCAAGGTTTATTCGTGATATTTTGTAACTTGTGAAGTTTTTAATTACTATTCTAATATATGGGAAACCACCAAGAAATATCATCCTTCATCTGGAGAGTATGTGATGATGAGTTAAGAGGATTATTTAAACCTCACGAGTATGGAGATATCATCCTTCCGTTTGTAGTTTTACGAAGATTGGATTGTTTGATTGAACCTCACAAAGATGAGGTGGTAAAACAATACAATGAACTTCTTCAGAGTGGTATTGATGACCCAACTCCTATTATTAAAAAGAAAACAGGGTTAAACTTCTTTAATTACTCTCCCTACGATTTAACTCGTTTGAAATCTGACCCGAATGGATTGAAGATAAATTTCCCCAATTACCTCAATGGGTATTCTGATAACGTTCATCAGATATTAGAGAATTTCCAATTGGATAAACCCGTTGAGAAACTCATTAAGAATAAGAAACTTTACTCTCTCATAGATAAGTTTACTGAGGTAGACTTACATCCTGATAAGATAGATAACCATACAATGGGTTCAATCTTTGAAGAACTACTCCGTAAGTTCTCGGAGATGAGTAACGAAACAAGTGGAGAACACTATACTCCACGAGATATTGTAAAATTATTGGTTTCATTGGTGTTTAGTGGTGATGAAGATAACCTCAAAGGGGAAGGAATTATCCGTTCTATTTTTGACCCTTGTTGTGGAACAGGAGGTATGATTACCATTGGTAAAGAATGGGTGAATGAGAATATCTCAGATGATGTGATGTTTCAACTCTACGGACAAGAACTAAACCCACAAACCTTTTCTATCTGTAAATCTGATTTCTTAATTACAGGAGAAGACCCCGAACGTATCAAATTAGGTTCATCTCTTTCTAATGACCAACACGAGGGTAGAACATTTGATTATATGATTACCAATCCTCCCTTTGGAGTGAGTTGGAAATCGGAACAATCCTATATCAATGAAGAATCTAAAAATCCATTGGGTAGGTTTTCGGTTGGAACTCCTCGTTCTTCGGATGGGTCACTACTCTTTCTTCAACATATGATTTCCAAAATGAAACCCGAAGGTTCTCGAATTGGAGTTGTGTTTAATGGTTCTCCATTGTTTACAGGAGATAGTGGTAGTGGTGAATCTGAAATCCGTAAATGGATAATTGAAAATGATTGGTTAGAATGTGTGGTATCTCTACCTGATTCGTTGTTCTTTAACACAGGTATTACCACCTACATATGGATTGTATCTAACAAAAAGAAACCCAACCGAAAAGGGAAGGTACAACTGATAGATGGTTCATCTCTCTTTAAAACAATGAAAAAGAGTTTGGGAAGTAAGAGAAAGTATATGGATGATGACCAAACTCAACAGATTTTAAACTCTTATTCTTCGTTTGAAGAATCTGATATCTCTAAGATTTTTGATAATGAGTTTTTTGGATACACCAAAGTAACCATAGAACAACCCCTCAAAGAAAATGGTGAAGTGGTTAGAAAGAAGGATGGAACATTAAAACCTGATTCATCATTAAGAGATAGTGAAAGAATTCCGTTGAGTGAAGATATTGAAGAGTATTTCAATAGAGAGGTAGAACCACATTTACCTGAATCTTGGATTGATTTTGATAAAAGTAGGGTAGGGTATGAAATTAACTTTACCAAATACTTCTACCAATACAAACCACTTCGTTCTTCTGAGGACATTACCAATGATTTATTAGAATTAGAAAAAGAATCGGAGAAACTCCTAAACCAAATCGTAAACTAATGAAAAGATACGATTCATATAAAGATTCAGGAGTTGAATGGATTGGGGAGATTCCTGGTCACTGGATAAAGGGTAAATGGGGTTATTATTATAATTCAGGAATGGGTTCTACCATATTGAAAGAAGATTTAGTTGAAAATGGAGAAATTCCTGTTTACTCAGCTACTGAGGAGGATAGAATTTTTGGTTATATAAATAACCCAAAACTTATATTAAATGAGGGTGATATTGTAATACCAGCTAGAGGTAACTCAATTGGTCACGTTAAACTAATTTCAAGTAAATCAACAACCTCTCAAACTACAATTTATTCCAAATCAAAAGATGAAAACTTAGATTCTAGATTTTCATACTATTACTGTAAAGGGAACAAAACAAATCTATTCCCATTTGTACAAACAGCTATTCCACAAATTACTGTAACGGAAATTTCTTTTAATCCAATAATAATCCCACCCCTCTCCGAACAACAACAAATCGTATCCTTCTTAGATACCAAAACCTCACTCATTGATTCTCTGATTGAGAAAACCCAACGAAAGATTGAACTACTCAAAGAGAAAAGAACCTCTCTAATCAATGAAGTAGTAACCAAAGGATTGAACCCCAATGTGGAGATGAAGGATAGTGGTGTGGAATGGATTGGGGAGATTCCAAGTCATTGGGAATATATTCCTACAAAGTATTTTACAATCAATGATAAGGGGGTTCAAACAGGTCCATTTGGTACACAACTAAACACCAAAGATTATGTTGAAAGTGGTGTTAAAGTCATGAATCAAAAAACACTTATTGATGAAGATTATGATATTGGTGAAGAATTTATATCATATGAAAAATATGAAAGTTTGAAAGTTTTTGAAGTTATTGAAGGAGATATAATAATGGGTACTCGAGGTTCTTTTGGAACAGGTAAAAGGACAACCTTTGGGAAGGTGTCAATAGTTCCAAGTGGTCTTGGTGATTGTGTATTACACCCGTGTTTAATTAGAATTCGTTTGAAGGAAAACCTGATGATGAAAAGATATTATTACATATATGTAAATGATTCTTCTTATTTTTTAGATGATGTAAAAGACACAAGTAATTCAACAACGATTGAAGTTATATATGGTGTTACATTAAAGGATATTAAAGTACCTGTTCCCCCAATCCAAGAACAACAACAAATCGTTGAGTATTTGGATGAACAAACCCAACTGATTGACAACACTATATCCATTGAAGAAAAGAGAATTGAACTTCTCAAAGAGTATCGTCAATCCCTTATCTCAGAGGTGGTAACAGGTAAACTTAAAGTAACTACAGATGAGTAAGAAATTCACAGAACTACGGTTTGAAGAATGGATTGAGAAATCACTCCTTAACAATGGGTATCACCATTCTTTTACTCATTCTAATGAGTTTGAATCTAAGTATGATAAAGAACTCTGTTTGGTGGAAGAAGATGTGATACACTTCATTAAATCCACCCAACAAGAGGAATACGATAAACTATTTACTCAGTTTGATACCTCAACAGATTCACACATTCTTAAAACCATAGATAGAACCATTTCTCAAAGAGGTATTATTGAAACTCTGAGAGGAGGTATAGAAACGAGAGGATGTAACTTCAATTTGGTATATTTCAAACCAAAATCTTCTTTGAATGAAGAACACCAACAATTGTATTCTGAGAATCGATTTGTTCTAGTTCGACAACTTCATTACTCTAAACGAAACAACAACTCTATTGATATGGTGATATTCCTAAATGGAATCCCAATCATCACTATGGAGTTGAAGAATCAACTCACAGGACAGAACGTTATCCATTCTCAAAACCAATACAAAAAGGATAGAGACCCGAAAGAACCATTACTGAAATTCAAACGATGTTTGGTTCACTTCTGTGTAGATAACGATAAGGTGAGTATGAGTACTCAACTCAGAGGAATGAAAACCAAATTCCTTCCATACAACAAAGAAATTACCAACCCAATAGTAGAGGGAGATTACCGAACAGAATACCTATGGAATGAGATTCTTACTCCTGATTCAGTATTGGATATCATTGAGAACTTTGTGTTGATTTCTGAGGAATCAGATAAGGAATGGGATGAACAAAAAGGGAAAGTAGTAATCACAAAATTTGATGTTCAGATTTTCCCACGTTACCATCAATTGGATGTTATTCGTAAGATTAGAAATAACGTAAAGAAAGAAGGAGTTGGTCACAACTACCTCATCCAACATACCACAGGTTCAGGGAAATCCTATTCCATTGGTTGGTTATCTCATACCCTTACTTCATTGTATCAAAAGAATGGAGATACCAAACGAATGTTTGATACCATATTAGTGGTTACCGATAGAAAGGTGTTGGATAAACAACTTCAAAATACCGTATCTAAATTAGAACAAACAGGAGGAGTAGTAAACCCTGTGGATATGGGTTCTAAACAACTCAAAGAGTATTTAGAAAAGGGTAAGGATATCATCATTACTACCATTCAGAAGTTCCCATTTGTTTCTGAAGTAATCTCAGAATTGAAAGGACATACTTTCGGTGTAGTTATAGATGAAGTTCACTCCTCACAAACAGGAGAAACCTCTAAACACCTCAAGAAATCACTTTCAGTAAATGAGGAGGAAGAAGGAGAATTAGATTACGAAGAAGTAATCCGTAAAGAGATAGAATCACGAGGAAAACAAGAACACATTTCTTTCTTTGGTTTTACAGGTACACCCAAAAACAAAACCTTAGAACTTTTTGGTAGAAGAAATGAAGATGGACATTACGTACCGTTTCATTCGTACTCAATGAAACAATCCATTCAAGAAGGATTCACCTTAGATGTACTTCAGAACTATACTACCTACAAACGATATTTTAAAGTACTTCAAAAATCTGATGATGATACGGAGGTACCTGAAAGTAAAGTGAAGAGAGAGTTGGTAAACTATGTAGATTCACATTCAGAAACCATCAGACAGAAGGTATCCATCATCTTAGACCATTTCGTTCAGAATACCTCTAAAAAGATAAGTGGTAGAGGAAGAGGAATGGTCGTAGTACGTTCTCGTAAACATTGTGTTCTCTTCCACGAAGAGATGGTGAAACAGATGAAGGAGAGAAACCTCTCTTATAGTTGTTTGGTTGGGTTTAGTGGAACGATATACCATAATGGTAAGGAGAACTCAGAAACCTCTTTAAATACAGAGAATGGATTAGTAAACACTTCTATTCCTAATGGGTTGAAAGACCCGAAATATAGAATACTAATTGTATCGAATAAATTCCAAACAGGTTTTGATGAACCTCTCCTTCAATCAATGTACGTAGATAAGATGTTGAGTGGAGTTCAATGTGTTCAAACCCTATCTCGTTTGAATAGAACTACAAGTGGGAAGACCGATACGTTTGTTTTAGATTTTGTAAATGAAACGGATGATATCGTTGAATCCTTTCAACCTTATTACACTTCAACGATACTTACAGAGGAAACCGACCCCGATAAATTGTATCAGATGTTATATGAGATTGAACAATACAATCTCTATACTCAATATCAAATAGATGAATTCTGTAAAGAGTTCTATTCTGATTCTGATTCTGACCAGAAGTTACATCCCATTATTGATGTTGTAGTGGATACCTACAACGAACGATTGAATGAGGAAGAACAAGATGAGTTTAAATCAAAAATTCAATCTTTCATCAGAATGTATTCATACATCTCTCAAATCTCATCTTTTGGAGAAGTGAAATGGGAGAAATCTTATGTGTTCTTGAGGTTCTTAAATAAGAAACTACCCAAAAGAGAAACGGAAAGAATCTCTGTTGTAGATTCCGTTGATTTAGATTCACTCCGTATTCAAATGATGGGAGAAACTAATCTTTCTTTAGTTGAAGAACAAGGAGAAGTATATGGTATCTCAGGTGAATCAGGTGGAGGAAAAGAGGAAGAAGAAAAGATTCTACTCTCTGATATTATCCAACGAATCAACGAAGTATTTGGTGAGAATTTAGGAGAAGAAGATAGAGTAACCTTAGAACAGATTCAACAACGAATGAATTCTCATGATGAGTTAAAAAAGGTAATTCATGGAAACAATTCGGAGGATGTAAAGAAGGAGTACTTTGATAATTTAATGAAAGATACGTTTGTTGAATATCATGGAGAAAGACAAGAGTTCTATAAGAATGTTATGAATAAAACCGTATTCCCAATGTTGGTTGATTTCATGTATAAAGAAGTAGTTAAACAAGTAGGGAAATGAAATCTAATCTAAATTCAGATAAACTGTATAAGTTTATTAAAACTGAGAATCCTTCTCTCTATCATATTCTTACAAAAGAGAATGTTGTTGGAGAAGACAATTTAAAGTCAGAATTTAGGATATCAGTAGGAGACAAAGGAGAACAACAACTCAAATCAAAATTGTTGGATGAATCTTCGGGTTTAATATCAAAACTTACTGATTACCATTTTGAAATAAGAGAAAATTCAACACCTCTCTATTCGGGTTGGTGTTCATTTGAGTCCTTTTCTAGTGAATTTGATTTACATCTCATAAGTATTGAAGACAATTATTTCTTGATATCAAATACCTCGTATGAGGATGTTCATATGGAGTTATTTGATGATTTGGAAGACTGTCTTTATTCATGTTCTTGTTTTCTCTCAAATCATCTTGACTATATACAGTTAGAACTATCTAACTATAAAGAAAATAAGGAGTATTATGATGATTCAGAATCTAATGGTTACGGGATGTCATTAGAAATAGAATGGAACTTTCCTCTACCTGATTACTTGTTTGAAAAAGAGATAATCTCAAAGGAACGGTTATCAGAAATTCAAACTATTGAAGAAGAGATAGATTCATTCTAACCAATCATCCTCTTCAACACCCCATTCAAATCATCAATATTCTTATTGGTATTCTTTAACCTACTGAAGAGTTTCTTAAAGGGTGATATCAACTTCTGTAACATTGATTTTAGAGAGATTTCATCCATTCTCTGAACACCAACAGTAGAAACTACTCTACTTACAGTTTTAGTAGATAGAAGGATATCTTCTAATACCTTTTTGGTTTGTTTATTCACCTTAGTAAGTGATTCTTCAAAACTCTCTTTGTATTTGAAGTTATCTCTGTTGTATCCCATACGTTTCAGGGTAACTAAGTATCTCTTCGTCTGAATCGATTTCTGATTCTGTATTGTCAATTGTTCTAAGATGGGTCGTAACTCTCCTTCAATCTCTTTGTATCGGTTTGAAAGTTCACTTAGTTCCTTCTTAACCCTATCTATCTTATCTGAGAGTATTCCAAACTCATCAATCTTTGTTTCTAAATCATTCTCAAATCTAAATTCATTTATTCTCATTTATTTACTCCATATGTTATTCCATTGGAAATCAGGTTGTGATTCTTGGTTGACCTCCTGAGGTTGATTTACCATTTTACTATTCATATACCTATGAAGGTCTGATAACCTCATATACCTCTTATTTTGAGTTATCTTAATTATTGGTAGGTTCTCTTCCGTTACCAATTTCTCAAAGTGACGTCTACTGATGTTGAGGTAATCCATCACTTCGTATTTTGTAAGTAGTTTATCTTCCATAGTATTCATCCACCTTTCTTTCAAACTCTTTTTGTTTCTCAATTGGGAGTCGTTTAATTCCTCTTTCTAATTCCTTACTTAATTTAGAGATGATGGAGTCTTTATACTTCTCGTAGGTTATGAATAAGTTAATTAGTGACTTTGTTGTATCAGGAATCTTATCTGGTGGTAAATCATACCCTATGTCCTTTATGACATGTTTTAGTCTATCGGTTAATTCATTGTAAAGTTCGTCTGTTGTTTGTCTCATTATTAGTCTTCTTTATTATTTGATTCCCCATAGTGAATTCTGATTGTGATACTCTTTATTCAGATACGATATACATCGAGTGGATTTTGATTTCTCAAATAATCTGAATTCAGTGTTACCCCAACTTTTGAGTAACTTGGGTAGTTTGTTGTAGGATTTAAGAATCTTGTTTGTTTTAATTACCATATGAATATGGGGTTTCCCATCTGATGTATACTCTCTTACCCAAAACAGTTCTTCAATTAGATAATGATTACTGAAACATTCCATCTTCCTATTGATTGTTTCATCGGATAACTTGTTTTTGAATGTGGTTGTCACATAGAAATTATAGTTCTTATTTGATAACCATTGTGTTAGTTCATCTTGTTGTTTACTGTTCATCTTGTTGTTATTGGGTATAAGAATATCAATCCCATTACTGGGTTTATTCCTTATAAATAATTTTTAATTAGTACCTACTAACTGTAGGATTTGGATTGTTCACTACCAATAAGTATTGGAGTAAAACGATTAAACATAAAAACTCACAGAATTTATCAATTTATTTTCTGAGAGATGTTCAAACGGGGGGTAAGGGATTGAAGGAGGTTGGGGATAATCCTAAAAAGTGGAGTAGGGGATAACGTTATGTGAGTTTGTTATAAATGAGGAGTTACATAGGTTCTATGTGAACCTGACCTACCTCAACAATATCTTCTCTATTCATTCTTTCCTCTCTAATCTTACCTTTTTTGTAGATAGAGTGAATATGATTGTTCTTAAAAGTACTTCCTCGAGGTGTTTTTAACCCTTCTTCATTGAAGATTTGAGATATCTTTCTATACCCTATAGGGGTAAGAAAATGATGTTTATATTCACAAATTCGGGTGTATAAATACTGTTGATATTCACTATAATTTGATTCCCACAATTTGGTAGTAGTTACTGAAAATGAGAATTTTACAATGAGTTTTAAGGGGTAAGGATAACCGGTTGTTTCTGCTACTCCACTGTAACACTCTTGGCCAAGTTTCTTGGCTGATCCACATTTCTGTTAAGCATCACAGCAATATGATAAGATAATAGCTGCAAGGGTATGGTAGTTACAAGTGGGGTTAAGGTTTCTGGAGTTTTTGGAACTTCCATTACATAATCTGCCAATTCTCTTACTGCAGTGTCTCCCTGGGTTACCACCGCAATTATTTTTCCTTTTCTTGCTTTAATTTCTTCGATATTACTCACCACTTTACCGTAATGATTGCTATTAATAGCAACTACCACAACTGGCATTTGCTCATCAATGAGTGCAATTGGGCCATGCTTCATTTCTGCGGCTGGATATCCTTCTGCGTGTATGTATGATATTTCTTTAAGCTTCAATGCGCCCTCTAAAGCAACCGGGAAATTGTATCCTCTACCTAGATATAAGAAGTTTGGTGAGTCTTTAAACACCTTTGCAATTTCTTTAATTTGATCGTTACTCTCCAGGGCCTTAGCAACATGTGTAGGAATGGTATCCAACTCCCTAAGATGCATCATGTAGTCTGACCTAGAAATGGTGCCTTTTACGTGCGCCAGCTTTAAGGCAATCATAGTAAGCACTGTAATTTGAGTAGTAAATGCCTTTGTTGATGCCACTCCAATTTCTGGTCCAGCATGGGTATAGGTTCCAGAGTGTGTTTCTCTAGATATGGTAGATCCAACAACATTGCAAATACCATATACAAAAGCGCCTTTTTCTTTGGCTAGTTTTATGGCGGCAAGGGTGTCTGCGGTTTCTCCACTTTGAGATATGGCAATAACAACATCTTTTTCTGTAATAACCGGGTTGCGGTATCTAAACTCACTTGCGTATTCTACCTCAACGGGTATACGCGCCCAATCTTCAAAAGTATATTCTGCCACTAGCCCTGCATGCCAAGAGGTACCACAGGCAACAATAATTATTCTGTCTGCATTTACAAACTTAGGGATGAACTCCTCTAAGCCTCCTAGTTTAATGATTCCTTGGTCTGCAAGCAATCTTCCTCTGAAAGTATCTTTTATTACAGCAGGCTGCTCATAAATCTCTTTTAACATAAAGTGATCGTAGCCTCCTTTTTCTATTTGCTCAATATTTAATTTTAGTTCCTGTACAAAGGGCTTAATCCTTTTGTCACTCTTGATTTTTCTAATTCTAATTTCTCTTCCAAGACGAATAACAGCCATCTGTTCATCCTCTAGATAAATAGCATTATTGGTAAATTCAATAAATGGAGAGGCATCACTTGCTATAAAAAACTCATCCTCACCAACACCAATGGCCAAGGGGCTTCCTAGTTTTGCAACAACAATCTCATTGGGTTTTTTTTGGTCAAAAACAGCAATAGCATAGGCCCCAACAACTTGGTTTAATGCAATTTGTACTGCCTTACCCAGTTTAACGCCTTCTTTCTTTTTTATTTCTTCAATAAGGTTTACCAGTACCTCTGTGTCTGTGTCTGAATGGAACACATACCCTCTTTTAATTAATTCTTTTTTAATAGAAGCATAGTTCTCTATAATACCATTGTGTATAATGACCAAATCACCACTATTAGAATAATGTGGGTGAGAGTTTATATCATTAGGGACTCCGTGGGTTGCCCAGCGGGTGTGTCCTATACCAAGGCTTCCTTTTGTTGTTATTCCTTTAGCAACCTGAGCTTCAAGGTCTACTACTTTTCCTTTGGTTTTTGCTAGCTGTATTTTAGAGCCGTCGTACAGTGCAATTCCTGCACTATCGTAGCCTCTGTACTCCAGGCGCTTTAAGCCGTTAATAATAATTGGGTATGCCTCTCTATGGCCTATGTATCCTACTATTCCACACATAAATTTTAGTTTGAGTCTGTATAATAAATTTGGAGTTTTAATCTTTTTGTAAGATCTGCTGAAGTGTTTCCATGTAAAATTGTGCCCTGATGACTCATAACACTACCCGATGGAACCTGCTCGGTGTAATTTCTGGTTGGGGAGATGGTATTTAGCACATCTTGAAAATTTGGCACAGCAACATTTTGAGAAACAATTACCCCTAGTTTTACATTGGTAGAATCTTGGTGTATAAGGCTACTCAAGTGATTTGTGATTCTAAGCTTATAGTAATCACCCTTGCCATCACTATCTCTTACCAGGCGGCCTAAGTGTGTAGTGTAGGCATCTACCTGCTCAGAGTCTCCTGAGGTGGTATCTAGGTTGTAATCTGTAAGCAACCTACCGTTATCAACATCATATAAAATTAACCTTTCAGGTTCTTTATAGCCATCTGTAATGGCATCTTTATCTACATAAAAAATAAGGTTTGCCTCATTAATAAGCCAGTTGTTTTGGCGTATTTCGTCTAGTTCATCGGCAACTCCATTGCCGTCATTATCATCTCCGAATAAACTTACAACAGCTGCAATGCCCTCTCCTCCTCTAAGGTATAGTCTATCCTCTCCGTTTTGCTGATCTTGGCTAAGTAACTCACTTTGTATTTGACCATTTAATTCATTTTCAAACACATTTACATTTATCGCGTCAAAAAGCAAGGTGATTTTTTTCTCTTCTCTGGTTGGAGCATCTGCTAGATCTCCATCAACAGTTCCTATACTTGGAGTATCAAACTGTGATGTAAAATAAATATCAATTTTAGCGGCAGTCATGTCAAACTTTAAAAGGTTTGTGTCTGTACCGGTTACCTCAAAAAATATACCTCTAAAGTATTCTCTAAAATTGTTGTTGTTTAAAAGTTCTGGAGTGCCTTCCATGTCCAGAATTTTATCCCTAAAAAACGCCTCGGGTAGTTTAACACGAATACCAGGAGCTACAACGGTGCTCTCAGAGGTATTGTCTCCAGCATCATCTTGCTCAAATGTAGTTTCTGTGTAGCTCTCTGTAGAGGGCAAGAAATCTGTGATCGAATAAATTAATTCTCCCTTGAAACTTTCAAACAAGTCATTTTGATTACTGAAATATCCCTGAACATCCTCAAACCCAGAATTTGGATCAAAATCTCTCAAAAAGTAATTAGACTCGAAAATAGAAATGTCCATAGGAGTTGTTCCGTAAACAGAATCTAAAACATAGCTCGACTCGTCGAGTTCATCAGTTATTTCCTCACTAAAATAAGGTATGTACAAAACAACACTATCCAGTTGTGACAGAAAATTAACAGTAGGGTTTGGAGTCTCTAGTGCTACTTGGGCAAGTAAATTCACCTTTGACATTCCGTACACAGGGTCATTGTAAATCCCGAGTTGGTTTATCTGCAAACCGTTGGTTTGAACAGCCTGAAATTCTTTGCTGTAAGACCGTATTGTTGAGGTGATATCTAGGGTTGCATTTACGTCTTGATCTCCAATAACTTCAGAACCTATGGTTCCTATTTCTTCTTCACAAGATGCCATTAGTACAATGGCGAGCAATACTACCAAAAGCTTTGGTAATGCATTATTAATCTTCATACGCTAATTCTAAAAGTATGTTACTGCTCTAATACTTTTGTTTGATAAAATTCTAAATATTCTCGTTCCATGTCTTCCATTTGCTGGAAGGCAAGTACCGGTTTATCTAATCCCTCTATGTATGTTTCTAGTTCTTTTGAAATATCTTCTGAACCAATAATAACCGCATCTGAGTTATTGATAGCGACTTTCATTACATTTTCAAAAGTAGGATTATCTAAGTGAGTTAAGGCCTGGTCATCTATTGCATCAAATTTGATTTTATTAGAAACCTCAGCATTAAGGGTTCCGTTAAAACCTTGGTTGTATACAGAGGTTACAATCTTGCTGTTTTCAAACAACGGCTCATTTCCGTAGTAGTTTCTTAGGTAAAGAGGTAAAAAAGAAGCCAACCATCCATGTACATGTATAATATCTGGAGACCAGTTTAATTTTTTTACAGTTTCAATAACCCCTTTGGCAAAAAATATAGCACGCTCGTCATTGTCTTTAAAAAAGTTTCCTTCTTCATCTGCAAAGGTTGCCTTGCGTTTAAAATAATCTTCGTTGTCAATAAAGTAAACCTGCATACGCTCTTTAGGAATAGAGGCTACTTTAATTATGAGCGGCATATCTAGATCGTTGATAACAAGGTTCATTCCAGACAAGCGAATCACTTCATGTAATTGGTGTCTTCGTTCGTTTATATTACCATAACGAGGCATAAATATTCGTATTTGACCACCGTTATTATTTACCATTTTTGGAGCTTCAAATGACATGGATGAAATCTCTGTTTCTGGCAGGTATGGGATTACTTCTGAGGAAACATATAACACTCTCTTATCTTTCATAAAATCTTTGCTTTTATGTATTATGTGTAAAACGCACAAAATTACGAAAATTTATGCAGACTTAGTTTCAATATCTTAATTTTGCTTTGAGTTTAAAAATCAA
>Ga0209532_1001454_pt1 | contig 18396 bp, 21 predicted proteins | sample COG_02_FD_184746 | JGI IMG/M metagenome (GOLD analysis project Ga0209532, IMG submission 184746) | Pelagic Microbial community sample from North Sea - COGITO 998_met_02 (SPAdes) (version 2) | ecosystem: Environmental > Aquatic > Marine > Neritic zone/Coastal water | place: Helgoland, sampling... | reverse complement strand
TGTTCGTTAGTTAGTTTCGGAGTGGAGGCGAGGTGGTCTTTATCCACGCCCGAAATCTGGTAAAGTAAATCTATTTGCACAGGTGTTAAGTGTGGGTTCAGAGCGAGATAATCTTTGTCGAAACCCCTCTGATTAAGGAATCGCATGAACTGTTCGTTAGTTAGTTTAGAGTATCGGGCGAGATTCTCTTTATCCGCCCCTGCATCGTAAAGTAAATCTATTTGTTCAGTTGTTAAGTTTGGGTTTTGGGTGAAATAGTCTTTTATCCCACCTGCATCGTATAATAGTTTAAACCTGTCTATCATATTCACCACCTCCAATTAAATACGCCTGATGCGAACTGTTGGTTAGCAGGAGGATTGATTGAAGGATTCATGGCGAGGTTTTCTTTATTCGTCTTTCCATCGTTAAAGGCTCGTAGGAACTGTTCCTCAGTTAGTTTAGAGTATCGGGCTAGATTTGTTTTCACATTCACATTTCCACCTTTTTTATTACCAATCTCGTAAAGAAAATCTATTTGCTCAGTTGTTAAGTTTGGGTTTAGAGGGAGTGATGATTTGTTTCCTGAAGCGTTAAAGAATCGCATGAACTGTTCCTCAGTTAGTTTAGGGTATTGGGCGAGATTACTTTTATTCACCCCTTCAGTCTGGTAAAGTAAATCTATTTGCTCAGTTGTTAAGTTTGGGTTTAGGGCGAGATTATTTTTAGGGACATCCCCATCATTAAAGAATCGCATGAACTGTTCCTCAGTTAGTTTTGAGTATGAGGCGGGAGAGGATTTAATCACACCTTTAGTCTGGTAAAGTAAATCTATTTGCTCAGTTGTTAAGTTTGGGTTCATAGCGAGCATATCTTTCAAGACTTCCTCATCATTAAAGAATCGCATGAACTGTTCCTCAGTTAGTTTCGGATTAGCGGCGAGATAGTTTTTATTCACCCGTTTAGTCTGGTAAAGTAAATCTATTTGCTCAGTTGTTAAGTTTGAGTTTTGGGCGAGATAGTTTCTACCGCCACCATTAAATATTCGCACGAACTGTTTCTCAGTTAGTTTTGAGTTTTGGGCGAGAGAAATCCTATCCGCACCTGCATCGTAAAGTAAATCTATTTGCTCAGTTGTTAAGTTTGGGTTTTGGGCGAAAAAGTCTTTATCCGCACCTGCATCGTATAGTAGTTGAAATCTGTCCAAAGCCAAATCATCACGACCTTTTAACCTTTAAGTCACCTTTAAGATTAAAACGCCTTTTGTAATCGTTAAACGAGGCTTTCAAATCAGGCTTGTTCCAGAGAATCCATCGGGAGAGCGAACCTGCCGTAGTCGGGTCTTTCCAATCTTCCTTAGTGCTAGTAGTCGTTCCGCCACCGTGTCGCTCAAGGTATCTTTCCATCCTCTCCTTCTCACCGTGTTTAGTGTAATCGCTTGCACCTCGTTGTCCGAAGTGTGTAGTCTTCATCTTATCACCTTCTTTATCCGAGAAAACGGCCATGAGTTTCTTTTCATCGTTGGTGGAACGAGAGATTTCAACTGAGTAGGGTTTCATGGATTCAGCGTTAAAAGTTTCTGCTCCATAATCATCATTCCAATCTTCCTCTTTCATTTCTAAAACAACAGTTGGTATAGTCTCATGTTTAAGACCTCTAATATGAGAGCGAAGATGTCCTGCAACTAATATTTCATCGTATATGTCATCATCTTCAAGTAATCTAATAACAACCACAGGTTCAATTTCTTCCATATTGGAAAACAAGTCTTTAGTTTCTGGAATCATATCATCAGGGTATCTGCTTCTCAAAGTTTTACCAATCCATCTTTCGTTAGGTATAACCATCAAGGGATAACTAGGATAATATATTTCTTTAAAGTTGTCAGTATCTAAGACCTCTGGATTGAAGTTAGGAGGCATCAAATCTAACCAATCATCATCATCAATATAATAATCGGGTGTTTCAGTCCGATACTTCTTAACCTTCTTGGCGACATCCTTTGGTTGGTCGCTGAACTGCTTTCCTTTCTTGGTGTCTCGCTTTTTCTTAGCACTCGTCTTTTTGTATTCCTTATCGGTTAAAGCCTTGATTGCCTTTGCAGGTAAATATCTCTCACCCGTCTTACTTGACTTCTTACCACTTTTAGTCTTCCAATCTTGGTCGCCCCACCGCTTCAAAGATTTCTGGGATTTAGTCTTCTTTCCTGATTTGTAAGCCTTAAGTCCTTTCTTCTTCATGGCTTTCTCGTAATCTTCAGTTAAGGATTGGGCTTTGCGAGCAGACCATTGACCTGCTTTAGTGCCGTCTTGTTTGTTTTTCAAAATACGCTTAAAGATTCGGTTGCGGATTTTCGCGCCCTTTTCTCCATAGGTCTTAGTGTATTTCTTTAATCGGGCTTCTTCTTTTTTCTCATCTGACTCAGCCGCGTAATTTTCTGCGTTCTGTCGCATAACCGAATACTTTAACGGTTGATAACCTTCAATGGCTGAAGATTCCATAAGTTGCTCAGGAGAGTAATCCGTTAAAGTTTGACTCGGTTGATATTCGTATTGAAAATCATCAGCGAGAAAACTTTCCATAAATCCCGAAAACTTGTTACTGTCTGAACCTGTAAAATAAGGTGAAGTGTAGAAAAAGTAATCAAAAAGATACGGCCCGCTTTTCTCAGTTTCCGAAACTCTCTCCATAATAAATATTTGAGGAATCTCTACACCCCAATAAGAGTAGTCCACCAACATATCAGAATCATCTTCTTCTCGAAAAATTTCAAAGGTCGGGTCATAGACGTTTCCATCCACCAATAACCAAGCGTGACGAATTGGTATTCCCAAGCGACTAGACACTACCCATCCTTCGTAGTATTCAGCATCAGGATTTTCCCATGTGTATCTTAAAGAGTTAGAGTAGCATTGTTTCTTCTCGGCTGGAGTGTGAGAAGTGCAAGTGAAATATTTGTTTTTCTCCACGTTAAATTCGCGCCCGTTTACCTGTAACCATTCCGAGTAATCCTCTGCCATGTTTTCTAACTCTGGATTACCTAACTTTTCAGCCACTTTTAAATAATTATTGACATACTTCTTGATGTTCGCTTGAGCGTTGCTGAACCAATCCATCTCTGCTGAAAACTCTGGAAACATAAAAAAGTCATCTTCAAACTCAAAGCCGATAGCCTCTTGCCCCCACTCTTGTTGCTTGGCTTTAATGAAACTTTCGATTTTCTCTTTGTGTTGTTGATAATTGTCAGGGGTAGCCCATGAACTAACTACTACCACAGGCTCACTAATCAAACCATCATCATTACTGTAATAACCTCCTGTGACTTCAGCAGAAGTGTAGCCCCCGAATAACGAGGATAAGAAACGCTCAGTATTATTTATACGAGTTTCGTGTTGCTCTTGGGAAATAGGAGTGTCAATAACGGTGGAAGGAACGTAAATTTTAATCTGATATGGATTCTCAGTAGTAGCACCCTTTAACGGGGGTTGGATTTCAGCCGCAAAAGGATTTGGCCTACCTTGTTGTTCAGGTGTGAGATGGAAGAAATCATCAGCGTGAACGAATTGAATGCCTAAGTTGTAAGCAAAGTTTTCATCACCTTGTCGGTGGTTATCACCCACCATGATAGAGTTTTCTAAATCAAAAGGCCCGTGTTTCTCGATAGCGTCTAAACCCATTCCAATAGCAGGTTTGTAATCAGCAGTTTTCTTAGCAGTAGAATAAAACACAGGAAAGCCAATACCAATTTGATTAACAGTTTCATCAATACATTCCAAAGCGTCAGATTCCTGTAAGTCTCCTCGACCGACTCCTGATTGATTAGTAGCACCGACTAAAAAGTAGCCGTTATCATCCCACATTTCCAAAATATCTGCTACTTGAGGAAACACTTCCACTTCAGTAGGGCAGTAAGGGGCGCGAAATCCACCTTTTTTGGCTCTAGCAGGGTCTTCGACAACACCTCTAACAGTTCCGTCAAAATCCAAGAATAAAGCGGGTTTAGGTGTTCCTCGCTGTTGTAAGTTAGTGTAGTAAGTTTCAACTTGGCGAGCCAATCTTAAGTCTCTGTCAGTAATTGTTTTCTCATCATGGGTTTGGGTGCTGAACCGCACTTTCTCATAACCTTGATACATATCCAACTCACCATGATGACGTAACTTGGCTTGAATAGGTGTAATACCTATGTAAAACTTTTCAAACTCGCTAGAATCAGCAAAAGAGAAAATTTTAGTTAGCACCATTCTTTCAGGTTTACTGAAAGATTTTATACTCCAACCTCTTTCCTTTAAATCGGGGGGAACATCCAACATGGCTAACACTAACATAAATCAACGGCAACACTACAATAAGCCTTCGCTTTTTTCAGAACTTAATTCAGGGTGAGGAAACACAACTTTTTCATAAACAGCGTAACAAGGAATTAACCAAATAGTGCCGACAATGTTTAAAGGCCAACCAATACTAAGATACTTGTCCCACCATAACACAGGGTCGTGAAAGTAGAACCAGAGTAGAACCACAGGTTGCAGACAAAGTAAACCGTAAATAGGTCTGATAACATCTCGCCATGCTGTGTCACGATAAAAAACCATTTAAGACACCTTCAAAGGTTTTCTTCTGTGAAATCTTTATCAAATTTATCTTCAAGGTCTTCTTTATCAGATTTAGCGGCTTCCACAGGGTCAGATACTTTAGACCGCATACTTTCTAAAATTTTAATGGCCTTATCAATACCAGCATCATCCCCCTCACTTACTGTAATAGTAACATACTTAGTGGCTTTAAACTTAGAAGGAGTGTTATACTCATCGTTGGAAGATGTGAAAGGAGAGGGGTAAGTGTTATTGAAAAACTTATCTAAATCAAAAGTGTGGGAACGATTGTATCTAAAAGGATTGTGATTTCTAAAAAATCGGTAAAAGTCGTCATCATCATCCCACATGATACCATATAGGGACTCAAAGTATTTAACTCTTAGCATTCACATACTGTGGGCTAAATCAAAGGCTTTCTTATTATCTGATGGATAATGTAAACCAACACTCACCCTTGCATTTGCTATTCGGTTAGCAATCGAATAAAAAGAAAAATAATGTAAAGGATGTTTTTTGATTAAATGGCGGGCTAACATATAACTCTGATAAGCGTGTCCTGATGGATAAGCAGGAGTATTATCTGACACAGAATCAATAGGTTTTATTTTTTCATTAACTTGATATGGGCGAGGACGGTTGTAATAATGTTTCAAACTCATCAACACAGGTTCGGTTTCATCTATGATTTTTTTCAATTCTGCTTTGTCGTATTCCAGACCTTTTTCATCCATATATTTCATAAACGCTGTGCGAGGACTTTCATCTGTAAGTTTAAAGTATTCTAAATCAGGATTCTTCATACTCTGTAAAACTTTACGAGATTCCGTTAAAGAATTAGGATAATACTTAACCTTTGCAGGTTTAGAGGGTTCATATCCTCGTTCCATAAAATCCCTCATTCCCATTCGTTTTCAAAATCTTGGCCGAACATTTTACCTGAACTTACCATGTCTTGCCAAGCACCATCAATATCAGGAATATCCATCACCGCAAACATATTATCATTATCTAAAAAGTCATCTAAAGACATATCTTCAGGTATTTTTGTGGCCGTAGTTAAAAACATATCTGTAAAAAAGTCCAATAAATTGAAATCGAAAATATTGTCTATGTAATGCTTTTGAGCCACAGAGTTGAAAATATTAGCCCAACCTTCGATACCGTAATTAGTTTCGGCACAAAGCAAAAATTCAATAAACTCAGATGCTTTTGCTAACCAAGCCCCAATTTCATCAGGGTCTTCAACTTTAGAGGGGTCGGAATATAATACAGATAATCCGAAACGAATAGCCATTCGGCGAGTGTCGTTAATCCAAACCTCTAAGAATAAATTCTCATCAGCCACCTGATTTAACAAGGAAAAAACGTAATCTTCAACAGAACCGTAATCACTAACTTTTACCATTGCCATTATTTTTTCAAGTTCAGGGTTCTTCGGTAACATACTAACAGTCTTATGTGAGGGCTTCGACCATTTAAGGGTTTCGTCTTAATGTCCCAACTGACCTAACGCTTGCACGATTCGTTTCCAAGCCACAGACTCATCTGAAACGTAACCTGCCGAAGTATCGGCTAAGACAATCTCTGGAATGTTGTCCTCGTCAATCCATCTGTGTAAAGTTTCAATGAGTCGAGATTCAGGAACTTCATACCATTTTAAAGATTCAAAAGAATCTACGGCGTTGTAAATGTAAGAAACACCCGCAGGATTTTCACCATCGTAAATAAAAGGAATGTAATTATCCGAAACATCCAAAGCCCAGACGACAGGCTTACCTTGCCTAATGTAATCATCGGTGTAAGTTACAGGAATTACTAATCCTTTGATACAGTATTCGCAAGGTTTTCCTAACGGTAAAGAGTCTTCAGGAAAATAATATCCAAAACCTTCACAAACAGGGCAATCTACCGCTTCAGAATCGCCTTCCATATCAGGGCCAAAAAGAGCGTGTCCTAAAGCGTGGTCGAAAGAGGTAGTCCAATACTCGCTGTGAGGAACGTCATTGTAACCGTCTTCACTCCATGACTGACCGTGATACATAGTTTTAACTTGAATTAACTTTTCTCCGTAATTAGAAATGTCCATGAATGGAGCGTTAAAATCTTCAGCCTTCCAAAACTGCCACCACCTTTTTTTAACTGTGTTTTCAGGCGGTGGGCGGTTAACTTGTCGTTGATTATAACGATACCGATTTAACACTCTGGCTCTGCGCCGATTTTCAGAATGATTCCACAAATGATGCCCGCAATCACCCCACCAATTAAGTATCGAGCCGTCATTCTGATGGTTGCGATGCAACTTGCGATTTTCTATCCCATACTTAGCACAGGTAGGACACTTTCTGGGCTGACGGTTTCCAATAAAGTTCCCATCATCATCGTATAAATCCTCCCACTTAAACCTCTTGAGTGTAGTTCTTGAGAGTTTAGTGGGGTCGGTAAGAATCAGAGAAATTTCTTCGGGTTTAACATCTTCCCACTTACTATACCCGTAATCGAAAGATTTTTTCATTTCTCTTTGTAAATATTCATAATCCCCCCTGATGTTGCCGTCCTCATCATAGTAAAGTATATCTGACTTCATCTTAAAACCCCATCCAATTAAACAAACCCACAACTTCAACTTCAGGTAAACGGTAAAACATAAAGTGATTATTACCAAAATAACTACTGTGATTAGGTTTAACCAATCCTATTTCAGATTTCATATTTTGCCAACCACCCCTCTCAAACCCAATCGAATCTCCCTTAGCCCATTTCGTCAAAAAATGGATTTGAATGTAAAACGCACCAATGGTCTTGTTGTTATTGTAAAACTCTGGACTATCCCAATCCAGAGGATTTACATAGAAAAGATAATAGTTGTTCTTCTCACCCTGTGTCAATCCCCTAACCAAATACAAATTACCTGATTTCAACCGTTCCTCTGGGAAATCAACCAAGTTGTCAGGAACAGCGTATTTACTTACGAATCCTTGATAACCTAAACTTTTAATCTGTGGTATAATTCCTAACTCATTAAGATATTCAGCAAACTCAGTATAAGCAACAGAACCCCTGTCGGGGTCGTCCTCAATGTATTCCTGAGTATAATATTCACCTACTCCAAAACGCCTATCCACTTACTCACCCATAATGATGTAATTACGCCAACTACTTGAAAGTTTGGTTAGTTTTCTGCTAACACAGGAGAGTCGCCTGTGGCTAGAGGAGCAACAGAAGATTCCACTTCATTCTTATCTAACCAATCAATTTCCGCATCAGGCAAATCAGTATCAGTAAAAATGGCTTCCACAGGACACTCAGGAATACAAGCCCCACAATCAATGCAATCGTAAGGGTCAATTACTAAATAATTTTCCATTTCTCTAAAAGCGTCCACAGGGCAAACGGCTACACAGTCTTGATACTTGTGGTCAACACAAGCGGAAGTCACTACATGAGTCATACTCAGAATAAGACGTTAAACTATATGAGATTATGGTCTATAATCCTGTGGGATAAAAGGCCAATTGAATACAGTTGTTAAACTTTCTCATTAAAGATGGACTCTGAGCAGTTAAAATCTCCACCGCCTTTGCGTTCCAATCAGGATTAAGGCAAACATACCCTTCTGCCTCCAACCAGAAAACAAAATTATCGCGTATTTGCTCAGAAGTAAAACCTGTGGTGGCTAAACACCAAGCATCAGGGTCTTGTTCAAACTTCTCTTTAACATGAGGTTTATAGCCCTTCCAATAGTTTTCATCTATGTAGGCACTCATCCAAGACTTCATAAAAAATTGGTTCAAAACTAAATAACGACCCGCATCAATTCTCAAAGAATCAGGATTACTAGAAAATATGAGTTTTGACGATTTCTTTTTTAGTCTGATAATAGACATTAAAGGACTGTGCAAATACTCGACACCACCTATATCAGTTGAATCGAACCCCCCACCACCATCAATCCTGACAATACAATTCCCTTTTGCATTTTTAATTTTCTCTGCACCCATCTCATCAAATTGCTTCCAAACATTATAGTCTTCGGACATTCTCAAATTATCAAAAAACGGAGGGTATTCAGGCTCGTCTGATAAATCAGATGTCCAATTAAACAAACCTAACCGCATAGCAAACCCTAAACAGAGTAAAGCGTTAAACTATATCAAGTTTAATAGGCCGTCAATTGTTCAAGACTTTCCCTTTCGACACTTCGCAAAGTCTTCCATGACATCGGGGTTTTTCATTTCTAACATTTCAACAAGTTTAGAGTTCCACTTTCGATTTATACAAATCCACCAACCATAAGAAGGCCAATAATAGAAATCATTACTCGCCAATGTAGTTTTGTCAGCATCATTGATAGTCTGAAACCACTCGTAGTCAAAATCCTCTGGTGATTGGAATAGAACGAAAACAGGCGTAGTCAAAATCATATCATATCTTGAACCCACAGCATTCGCTAATTCATACCATTCTTCCTTTCCAAAACTTTTCGTAAGAGTATCGAAAGATTGCCTACCTATGTATTCTATCATGCCGATTATCTTTTTTCCTCCTATATCCTTCCTCTCGTTTCCATAAATCACATCAACAAGACATCGGTTATCGTGTGCTGTGCCAGCAGATTCCGCCCGCAATAGATGGAAAAGTGGAGGATATTCAGGCTCGTCTGATAAATCAGATGTCCAATTAAACAATCCTAACCGCATGGTAAACCCTAAACAGAGTAAGACGTTAAACTATATCAAGTTTAATTCTCTAACCAATCAGGGATTCCGTCTGCGTCATCATCGTCATCGAGGTGGTCTGGTATTCCATCATTGTCATGGTCGAATTGACCTGTGGAATTAAAACCATCGTTCTGCTCAAACCAATCACTTAAGCCATCGTTGTCGTCATCAGTATCACTCATATCCCAGATTCCGTCATTATCATGGTCGTATCGGTATGTGCCGAAAGCACCGTAAGTTTCATCAACATCGAGAATGTTATCGTTATCATCGTCATCATCAACTGCATCGTTTAAACCATCGTTGTCATGGTCGCGAGGCATTTCATCATTCCAATTTGCGATACCATCATTGTCTATGTCGAAGTCACCACAATCCATGATGTTATCGTTGTCGTGGTCGTAAATATCGGTCACAGGATTTCCATCATTAACTTCTATTAAGTCGTTTAAACCATCTCCGTCATCATCATCATCACTAGCGTCATCAATACCATCGTTATCATGGTCTTCAGGAGCATCGTCTAAGAAATCAGGAATGCAATCGTTGTCATCATCAGCATCTAAATCATCAGGTATTCCGTCACCATCGTTATCGTTATCACCGTTTAAGTTTTGATTATCCAACTGCTGACTTTGTTGCTGGTCGGATTGCTGTCCTTGCTGTCCTTGCTGACCGTCTTGAGTCTGACCTTGTTGCTGTTGGTTTTGTCCATTCTGGTTGTTTCCATTTTGGTCTTGTGATTCTTGCTCACCTTGTTGCCCCCCTTGTTCACCCCCACTCTGTTGCTGACCTTGACCGTTATCTTGTTGTTGACCTTGCTCTCCTTGTTCCCCTTCTTGACCTTGCTGACCATCTTCATCTGATTGTGAACCTTGGTCAGAACCTTGACCTTGCTGACCTTGACCTTCACCTTGCCCTTGATTCTGTCCTTGTCCTTGACCTTGGCCTTGACCTTGGCCTTGACCTTGACCTTGACCTTGACCTTGACCTTGACCTTGGCCTTGACCTTGACCTTGACCTTGACCTTGACCTTGGCCTTGTCCTTGACCTTGACCTTGACCTTGACCTTGGCCTTGACCTTGTCCTTGACCTTGACCTTGTCCTTGACCTTGTCCTTGACCTTGTCCTTGACCTTCTCCTTCACCTTCTCCTTCACCGCCACCGTCTGTGCCGCCGTTTCCATCTCCTTCATCATTTCCTTCAAAATCAGGGTCGTAAGCATCAGGTATTCCATCACCATCTGAATCAGATGATGAGCCGTCATTAGGGTCGTTTGGGAAAGCATCTTGACCGTCTGGCGTTCCATCACCATCAGTATCAGCCGCATTAGGATTTGTCCCTGCGGCATATTCTTGAGAGTTAGTTAAACCATCTCCATCAGGGTCAGCGTTAGCATCACTTGATGATAAGGGGTTTAAACCGTAAGCAACTTCCCACCCATCAGGTAATCCGTCATTATCGGTATCTGCGTTATTCATATCTGTTCCTTGACTTTGTTCTTCGGCGTTGGTTAAACCGTCACCATCCCAATCTGCTCCACCATCTGAAGGGTCGAGAGGGTCAGAACCATCGGCGGCTACAAGGCCAGCCGACATAACAAGGCAAAACGCGACTAATACGCTCATTATTGCATTCTTCGTTATTTTTTTAATTCCTCTATTTGATTTGTTGTTCATTTTATCACAATTTCTTGGCATTCATAAGGAATCCACTATTCCTTCTAATACTCATTAAGCAATTCTGCTATATGAATCATTGGTCTGAGAGAAATAGTTTAATTACTGTCGTTGATGTGGAAAATAGTAAGAACCCCATCTTCAATCATCTCACGAATATCAGCCATTTTACAAGTATATCCTGTGTAGTTATCCCCTACATCCAAAGTATTGTAAGTTAGTTCAGACACCGCAAACTGAGCCGTGTAATTAGTAGTATTATTTGCATCTACGAAACCATCTTCATCAGGGTCAGCATCCACACTCACATTCACTTCCAAACCGTAAAACAGGCCCATAGTCTCATTATCTTCAGGAGACACCTTCCGAACAATTTCCCCATCTAAATAAGCACACTCGTAAGGAATGGCGGGGTCTGTGAGTAAATTAACAGGAATAGGAGAACCATAGTGTGTGGTAGCGACTAAAACGATGGCTGAAACAAGCAGAGCCGTTATACTATCTCTCAAAAAAAGTTGCTTACGAGAATAGTCCACCATACTATAAGGTATCTGATTAACTACTTTAAACCGTATGACGAATTGATAAATTCACCTTAAACCAAACTCCATCAAGAGTTTCCACATCTTGATATAGTTGTGGACTCTGAGGAAGCCATATCTTATTCTCCCTTAGAAATTAATACGGGAGAAAAAATCAGCAACAAACTATCAAACCCTAAACACCGACCCTAAAACGAGGAGGATATTGACGATGTAAAATTAATAAAGGGGGTGTTATTCCTTTAAAAGTTCTATCTTCTTCTCGTTATGGAACGGAACGCCGTTCTTCACCCTAAACCAATTATCTCTCACATCCTTTTCTTCTGGACTTCTTGAGCCACCTCTTTTGTAATCAGGCCCATACCATGTTACACCTCGCAAGGGGTTCTCGGCGAAAAGGTGCGCTCGGATATACTTGTTTTTGTCAGGGGCTTTCCAAGAGGCGGGTTTCATCATTCCACCATATCTTTCAGGGTCACCATCCATGTTAATATCTACGAAAGCGTAAATTCTTCCTTTTTCATCATCACCCTCTAACTTTTTCATCTTCGCCATAGTTCGCCCCTTGTCCAATCGAAACTTTACTCTCCCTTCTGTCATCCACAGATGCTTGGGAGATTCGTTATACATATCTTCAAATCTTTGTAGGGCTAACTCTAGGTATTCAGGTCTTTCATCGAGGGGTATTAGGTGAAAATCTACACTCGCCCACTTAGGATTTCCACGCCCCCAATTTAGAAGCCCTAATTTTTCTAATGAACCATCAGCCATATTATCAATTACATTAAACACATTAACTATTTCTAGTTGTGCTTTAATCATGTAAAACATCGTCCGTATTTACATTTCGTAAACTTAAGATTGAATTTTAGGATAAAAAATTACTTCTTTACCACTTGCTTCCTCATACCAATCAATGAACTCTTGTAAATTGATTAAACTCATCTCATCATCTCTGTTTCTTCGACTGTATGATTTATATTTGGCCTGATTAGGGTTTGTTACTTTTTTATTTCTATCAACTTTAAACTCTGCCCACGACCTTAAAGAATTAAGATAAAGTAAATAAAATCCTGTTTCTACTTCTGTTGCTAAAAGAGTGGCATCACCGTAAAGCCAACCTTCTCCGCCAGATACATTTTTGAACTCCACCCATAACCACTCACTCTGAGGTTCAGCAGAAGCCCTACTTATTCTTTTCATGGCTTTAATTTCGACAGAAATTTCGGGTTTGTCTTTCATTGTTTGGTTAGGTGAAGGTCGCCATCTTTTATCTCCTATCCAACGGTCTATGTGTCGAACTCTTTCTTCGTATCGAGAGGCTTTTCTTACAGATTTTCCTTGAGCCTTTATCACACGGTCAAATATCCTTTCGGCTGACTCTCCCATCTCAACACTACGTTCATCTATGAACTCATTGGTTTTCATCTGCGAGCGTATCGTGTCACTTCGACTTGTCTTCATTATTACTATACTAGGTCTGACCCTATTTAAACTATGCAAACGTCTTATCTTTTTTTAACCATTATTCCTGTTTTGAAATCATACCCTTCAGACTGTAAGCACCGATAACAATAATTAGTGTGATAGTATTTTATTCCACGACATTTAAGAGTCTTACACTTCTCGACTTTAAAATCTGGAACAATCCACTCTTTCATAGATGTAAGTAGGACTCATACTATAACATCTTTAGTTTGTTTTCCGAGTTAATGTTTTAATTACTAAAGCCCCCAACGGCTCATTTTCATATTTTGGTGACAATTGATAGGTAGTGATAGCATTTTCATTACGAGTTTTTGGGGTGCGATTCGTGATTACGACTCCTTTAGCAACCCACCTCCTTAATTTACAAGATATACCATTGGGTTTTACTCTATACTGATGCTGATTATCCATTAGATAAGTTAAATCATAAGCAGACATAGGTTTTTGTTTCGCTCTAAGAATACGCAAAAGAGTGTAATCTTTCATGGAATGTTTTTTACACCGCATAACTTGATGGAGGCATTCTTTCCCACAAAAAACTTGGTCTTTAGTGTTTCTTTTATTTTTAAGTTGAAACTCTTTTTCACAATTATCACATTTACAGGATATGGTGGGCCACCCCCCTTTAGGAGTCAAAGTAATTTTCTGTTCAGAAAATAATTTACAGTATTTACTGCAATAATGAGGGGCGAACATTAAAGACTGTCGCTCGGTATTAGGAATTATTTCTTTAGCACAGGTTTTACATTTGTTATGAGTAGTCATTTGACCGCCTCTAACCTTTCGGCGTAAGTTTTTCTCCCTCTAAAATCTATTACTGCTTGACCAAGAGGTTTGTTAAGATAAGACTTTGATAATGAGTATATGGTGCGACCTGTGCTACCCTTACTTAGGGTCTTAGTAACTACTCCTTTAGAAACCCAAAACTTGAGCAAAGAGGCAATTTTCTTGGGATTGGTTCGATATTGGTTAATAGTGCTAACCATGTAAGATACTTCGTCACTTGGTAAACCGTCAGGATGTTCTCTGAGTATTTTAAGAATAGAATAGTCTTTAGTGGCATTTCGGCGACAGGTTTTTACTTTGGTGTGACAAGACCTACTACAAAAAGCCCTATCATCACCTTCTTTAGAATGATTTAATGTCACATCACCTTTACAAGTATCACAAGCCACAGTTATCTTAGGCCAATAGTTAAATCCCTCGTATTGTTTTATGCCGTGTTTTTCAGCACCGTTAATCATCTTAAGATTGTCTCTATCAAATATTTTACAATAACGACTACAATAAACACCGTGAATGATAGTGTTCCCCTTGTTGTGGGCAATTATATCTCGGTCACAAACTTTACAAGTGGTGGGCTTCATAGTTCTGGGAAGGGGAAACCATATTTAAGACTTTTGGTTAAAGTTAAGCAGATTGAGCAGAAATAACCTTTTCGGAAGCAGAAGAAGCAGAAAGCATCTGCTCGGAAGCAGAAGAAGCAGAAAGATACTGCTCAACTGCTAACTCTTTGGCTTTGGCCTCCACCATCACATCAACTTGTTGATTGTAAGTGTTGATTGGGCCTGTAATGTAATCAGAGTGGGCAGGAGTTATTTTGGTTAAACCTTGTTCTAAGGTTTTACTTTCGGAATAATGAACAACAGGAACTATATTATCAGGCCATGTGGTCATAGCCAATTTCAACGCTTCTTCTTCGGTCAACCCCCCTGTGTTGAAAACATGATGGTGGTAATCAAATACTAAAGGGATTCCTATGATTTGGTGAATGCCCTCATACAAATCTTGTAAAGAGTAAAGATTAGCCCTATCATCATTTTCCACAGTTAACCTTAGTTTAGTGTTTTCATCAAGTTTTTGAAAGTTACTGCAAAACCTGTTTAAGGCAGATTCTTTGTCACCATAAGCCCCTCCAACATGGATGTTGATTTTGTTTTCCACAGAAGGTGAATAACCCATCAAGTCGAAAATATGAGAATGAGCGTTAAGTTCTACAATAGTTTTAGAAACCACTTTAGGGTTTGGAGATGCAAGGACATTAAACGGGCCTGGGTGATATGTGAGTCTTTGATTTGTCTGTCGAGCAAAGTCACCGAGTTCCATTAGTAAAGCAGATATTTCTTCGCTTCTAGGAAGATTTTCTATTTGATAGCCCCATTTAGGGTGTGACATGAAAGGAAACATTTCGCTAGACATACGATAAAAACGATACCCACTTTCGGCATTCCAATTTAAGATTCGGTTAAGAGAGTGTAAATTACTTATTATCAACTCTGCTAAGTAGTCGTAACCTTTTTCTTCTAGCGTTTTCATTCTAAGTGTCCTGTTAGCACACACACCCTCTTCACTTAGAGTCATGTTAATACAAGCGTAGCCTATTTCTCTCATACTCTAACCCACTCCTTATTTGCTTTTTAATGTATCGGTTCAATGTTCCTCAAAGTGTAACCAATTGAACAATCCCAATGCCATTGTAAAAGAAAGGTCTGGTTCATGCCATGACAAGGTGGGGCTGTGATAGATGGAATAAATAGGTTCTTCATAATTGAGTAATTTAGTGTAGTAAGTAAATGGAATGTTTAAATTGAACCAACGATGATTGCCTTGCTCCCAATAAGCCAGATTAGGAAGTAAATCTTTTTCTACACAAACCGAGAACATATTATCTTCTAAGTAGATTTCTATTTGTGGATTTCGGGAGTCAGGGTTTTTTTCATTGTCAATATAACAAAACCCTAACAAACCGTATTCCTCGTAATAATTTTCAAAGTTGGGAACTGTCTCCCTAAGATTAAACTCATGCCACTCTGGAAAATCCTTAAAGTAAAATGATTTATGACGAGCATTAAACTTTAAACCTTTGGAATTTCTATACAAAGGGTCATTTTCATAACTAGGATTATGGAATACTCGTTGGTAGGAAGATATATTTTCTAAGTCGGAAACAGAATGTGAACAGTATGGCGATTTCTTGTATTCACTTTCGGCTATGGAAATAATAAGGTTGAGAGGGTGACCTAGAGAGTTTTCCACAAAAACCCACCCTACTTGCTTATCTGCTTCATTAAACAAAGCGCGAGCAGTTGGTTTAGACTTGAAGTGGCCCAGAGTAGTTGACATAACTTTAAAGTCTGACATTAACTATATCATACTGTTATGTAGCCGCCGTAAAAGGCCGCGTAAGCAAGACCGACAATTACGGCTAATCCCACTATGATTTTCTGGTTCTTAGATAGAGCGTTCCAGCGTCCTAGAGCGACTTCTGCTTTTTCTGCTAAGTCTTCAGCAGTTTCTAAAGCGTCTTCTGCCGCTTCTAAAGTTTCTTCTGCCGCTTTTTCAATATCGTCAGAAGCATCTTTAAGTTCAGTAAGTGCGCCTTTGACATCTTTTTCAGCAAGTTTCTCACCTATATCGCTAACTTCATCAGCCGCAGTTTCTACGGCATCAACGGCTTCTTCAGTTTGCTCAATAACATTCTCAACTGCTTCAACACTTGAGTTTAAGTCTGCTACTAATCTAGTAATTAAATCTGCTTTCTTACCAGAAACCTTTAGACCTCTTTCTTTCAGTTCATCTTTCAATTCATATACTGTGTAGTCGGAATACTCGGCTTCACTTATTATTTGTTCATTGGACATAATATCACGTTAACCTTTGTAGAGACTTCTATGATATAAACATTAGCGTCTGCTTACAGGTTCAAATAATCCCAATTTAACAACCCTACTCGGACTTTTTGCTTAACTTGAGTGTTTGAGGGTTTAAAGATAGTTAACCCTGCTCGGTGTTTAGGTTGGCGGAAATACTTAGAAAGATTAACAGCCCACCGAGGTTTTCTTTCGTTAACCCATCGTGCTACATAAGCAGAGTAGTATTCTTTATTGTAACCTTTACTGCTTTTTCGTGTTAATTGCTGAAACTCTTGAGGGGTTAACTGTAAGCCTTGCATTAATTTACTCATCAGTTCAGCGACCTCTTCGGATTCTTCAGAATCTTTAACCCTTCTTTGTTGCCTGTCTTTCTGAACTTTCCAAGTGTCCATTCCTACACCATTAACTGCTATGTGAGTATTGTTCCACCTGTCTTGGGCCAGAATAAAGAAATCATCATCAGGTTTTAAATCTGCGTAACGAAATCGAAAGTAAATAGGGTCGTAAGTCATATTTCCCGATTTCCATTGAACCGTAATGTAAATGAAGCCATCTTCTGCTACAAAACTGCTAACACGTTGATTCAAGTGCTTAAGATACTTTTCAATGTGTTCAGGCTTAGTCAAGGTTTTAGGTTTAATCCACTCAAAAGCGTCATCAAACAGTATCATCTCACCGTCTTGGTTAAAGTCCCATACTGTTTTTAAATCTTGAATCTGGTGAGGGTAGTTAGTAACCCATTCTTCAGCAGGTATTTTATGTGGGGGGTTGTTTAAGACTTGCTCCATTTAAACTCCCCTCATGTCTCCGAGTAAGCATTTGCTTATTAGTCTTTCCTTTCCCAGAATGCAGAAGTCCAATTAAACAGACCTAATTGATTCTTAGGATTAGAAAGTTTTTCTTGCTGTGTAGGAATCCAAATGTAAATCTGGTTTCGATTTGCTTTAGTGGTTAAAGTTTTATCTTGATTCCATGCAATCCAATGCCAGCGTTTTTTTCCGCTAGCGAAATGTTGTGAAACCTTAAAATAACCTTCGACTATTAACCGTTGTAATTCCTTGTAAGCAAAATCTATTTCTCCTATTGTAGCGTCATCGGCTGTATCAAGATACTCAGTCCATTCGGACTTATCAGGTAAAGTTCCTTTAAGCGTGTGGTAGCCAATCGTGGTTACTGCGTCAGCGTTAGTAAATAAACCTATTTTACTGCTCCTGCCTGTGGAAGAAGAATAATTCTTCAACTCGATTAAGTTTCCTTTAAAATCAGGATTTCTTTCGGCGGCACTAGATTTCCATTGTTTTAAATCTTGGTCGAATTGGAAACGCATAAAAACAGGATGATAAATAGTGCCTGGAGTTTGGAAACTTGTGGCTAAGTAGATTACATTAGATTGAGTAGGCAGGTCTTCGATTAAATAAGCGTTAAGGTATTTCTGCATATTCTCATTATACTCCGCGACATCGGGACTGTAACTATCTCCCCTGTTTAAAGTTCTTGAGTTTAAATTTTTCGGTTGGGGTGAGCCTCTTTTCTGCGACCAATCAAAAGCCACATCTAAAGGCAACCATCTGCCTTGTTGAGCAGGACTGTCACGTTCAGCAATTTTAAGATAGTTAGGGTATTTCCAAAGTTGACGAACAGGAACGCCAGCGAAATTTTTTCTTTCCGACCCTGCGACTGAAGATGCCGAAGTGTTGGTGTGTTTTACACCATAACCCGTTAAAGGTATAGGTGTAAAACAC
>Ga0209532_1001452_pt1 | contig 18399 bp, 16 predicted proteins | sample COG_02_FD_184746 | JGI IMG/M metagenome (GOLD analysis project Ga0209532, IMG submission 184746) | Pelagic Microbial community sample from North Sea - COGITO 998_met_02 (SPAdes) (version 2) | ecosystem: Environmental > Aquatic > Marine > Neritic zone/Coastal water | place: Helgoland, sampling... | reverse complement strand
CCTCGCGGAGTGCCATAAGTCCTGGCATCTCTGCCTCGGCTAATTTGATTTCTTGTCGACCCCATTCGGCCAACGACATATCTTTAACTTTGTAAGGAATGTATTGCGTTACTTCGCTCATATTAATCATTATTAACTCTATAATATTTCTTATACCAATCAATAAACTTTGCAACTCCGTTCTCAACAGAAGTACTTGGCTTAAAACCAATATACTCTTGTAAGGCAGATGTATCCGCGTGTGTGGCGGGTACATCGCCCGGTTGAATATCAAGCATATTATAAATCGATTTAATGCCTAACGCATTTTCCACAGCCTCGATATATCGCATCAACTCAACTGGGGATCCATTGCCAATATTGAAAATTCTGTACGGTGCTGAAGATGAATCTATCCGTGGGATATTACCGTCCCAGTCGGAATTTTTTCTTGGCGGCTTAAGAATCAACCTACTTATACTTTCAACAATATCATCGACATAAGTAAAGTCCCTAATCATTTTACCATGATTAAATACATTAATGGATTCACCTTTTCTCATCGCTTCGGCAAAAAGGAATAACGCCATATCAGGTCTCCCCCAAGGACCGTAAACAGTAAAAAATCTTAATCCAGATGTTGGCAAATCGAATAAATGAGAATAACTATGAGCCATCATTTCATTCGCTTTCTTCGTAGCAGCGTAAAGTGCCATTGGATGTTCGGTTGGAGTCGTTTCTTTTAACGGCATTTCTGTGTTCAAACCATAAACTGAACTAGTACTTGCGTAAACTAAATGTTTGACTCTACTGTGACGAGCTCCTTCAAGGATAGATAAAAATCCATCAACATTTGAATGAGTATACGCTAATGGGTTTTCAATGCTGTACCTTACCCCTGCCTGAGCTGCAAGATTCACTACATAATCAAAAGATTCTGAGCGCATCATTTCAATTATATAGTGATGATTTGCTAAATCAGCTTTTATAAAGCTAAGACCGCTAAAAGTTCTTGAAGGAATCTTTTGATTCAATTGTATTTGCTCTTTATCTACACCCAAAAACTGCAGTCGCGAATATTTTAAGTTTATATCATAATAATCATTAATAATATCTAAACCAACTACTTCATAACCTTCATTTACCAATCTGTTGGTTAAATGGAACCCAATGAAACCTGCAGCTCCTGTTACTAATATTTTTTTCATAATTTTTTTTTTGATGATACACTTGCCAATTCCACTCTATATATTCAGAACTAATTGTGTCTACAATAAAGAAAGGATCTAAGCTTTAAGATAAATTTAGTTATCCAGTGATAGTTCTCTTACACTCAAAGTTTTAAATTTTATTTAGGAAATCGGCCTCAACTAATTCGCAACTGTTATCGAATCCTTATTTCGCTCCAGTATAAGGTTGCGTTTTTGACCTTTGGATATAAGCCTACGATAACTTTTCACTGATAACTCTAACAATGAGATGCTAGGTTTGTTGACCTTTAGCAGAACGATTAATTCAAATACTGTTAAACGAAAATTCACTTTGGTTTACATCACAGGCGCTGATGTTACGGAACAGAATCGCCAATTTAAAAAAGATTATTTTCTATTCACGCCAGTCATGAGACCAATTACTTCCTTGAAGTTGTTTTTCAAAAGTCAACACATCATTATAAGAGTCACATTCACACCACTTACCATTCACAAATTCGACCTTTACATGATGCCCCCTTTTTAACAAGTGATTAAGCAGTGAAGTGAAGTCCATCTTTTCCCTTTGTAATTGAGAAAATTCATTGTAAACATTAAATATAATGTCCCAACCTCGAGGGGTCAGCTTAATCAAACCCATAAATTGTGCGTTGATTTCTTCTAAATTCTCTGTCTTCCCACCAATCGATATGAGTCCAGACTCGCTACTGATAAAAGTTTCAGCATCTTCTAATGGATTATCGAACCTAAGGGACCAAAGCGATAACCAATCCAGATCTGCAGTAATTGTGATATCGTGTTTAGATTCGCACAGCGCTGAAACATGCTTAGAACTGTATGTAATGTCTGAATAGGATATAATCGTATCTCCGTTTGATTTTGGAGCACAATTTAGGGAAAACACCATATTGGTTGTGGCCCATTTCTCATTAACGTACGTTTGTTTAAAATAATTTGATAGTTGTTCTCTTTTGTACCCTGTTACTGCTTGAACTTCTTCTATTCCCGCTTTATTTAAAGAATTTATTTGCCACTCCAAGAGCTTCTTACCTTTCAAAAGTGTAAGGCACTTAGGTTTATTCTTAGTCTCCTTGCCCATGCGCGAACCACGGCCTGCAGCGAGAATTATTGCTCTAGTCATATCTTAAGAAGTTTTTTATCAAATTTGTAGACCACTGGTAATCAAAACACTCACGCTCAGGATGCCACATTATCGCAAGTACTAAGTCGCCACTAAATGCCTCGATAGAATGATCTTCTAAAGAACGTGCAATTACGGAAAACTTGCTATTTAAAGTTCCTTCTGAAAGAAAATAGTTATGGAAAGAATTTACGGTTTTTTGACCATCAGAAGTAATTATTTTGTGCGTTCGAGCTCGGTGATTTGAAATAAATTCATCACTACCTAAGCCCAAATTTCCTTGAAAATATGTGTGAATAATTTGCATTCCTCGACAAACCCCAATAATAGGTATTTTATTGGTTAAAGCGTATTGCAATAACGCATACTCGGTTTTGTCCCTTTCAGGTGTTTCGCCATGGCCATCTCCACCGCTTAGAATTAATACATTCAAAGATAGTTTTTGGAAATAGCCCACAACATCTTTTCCTATGTTTGGAAGTGGAACCCATATATTATTAGGAAATTCTCTCATCATAAATATACTCCAATCATGGGCTAATGAGTCGCGTGTCTCAGAGTATCCACTAGCTTGAGTAATTCTTGTTGTAATTCCAAATCGAAGCATACAAATCTTAATAAAATATTGGTTCCAGACGTTCTGCTTGAGCATCAATTAAACATCGCTTCGCCGAAATAATGCGATTAAAAGTCTGCTCTCCACATCCAATTGCTGCCGGAATGCCATACTCGGCACTTCTAATTGCCATGTGAGAATTTGCCCCACCAAACATTGTGATTAAGCCTGCTATATCTTTGGTAAAGATCCAATCATAGCCGGGATCCGCTCCCTCAATACAAACTATTTTGTCATACAAAGTCGGAACTGTTTTTAAGTGAGGAGTAAGGAAAACTATTTCTTTTTCCATCCTACTCGTACCTATAAAGTTTGGAATACTTCTTTGCATTGGGACGATATGAACATCTCTTTGTGATCTAATTAAGTAACTCAACCTAAAGGATGACGCAAGCTGATAGTCTTCTTTGCCTTGATGCACTCTACTCTTAAAATAATCAACTTGCTTACTTCTTATTGGACGATATGTGTGATTTAAAATATCTTCAATTGACAAATAAGATAACTGATCTCTATCTAAGCCCATGAAACTGCCCCATTTAGTTATCAATTCAAGGATTTGGGAAAGATGTTTAGTGAAAACAAATTTAGCATATTCCCTTGCTTTGATGGCCTCTCCGGCATATTCAAATAACTGTAAAGCAGAAAACTTTGAATCGAAATGCACTCGAATTAATTCGTTAATGGATTGTATTTCGCTTGGCGTAAGAATGAAACGTTTTGTTTCATTGTAATCCTTTTGTTGTTCTGATCCTTCTATGATTTCCCTTCTTTGCGCATAAGTTGGAGATAGGATATCATAACTGCTAGGTCTTAAATGACCATATTTTTCTAAATATGAAGATTCAGAAATTTTGCCCTTGTTAAGTAACATGTAGTCCTTGCTCATTTCACTAGAAATTGTTTTTACACTTCTTCTAAATTGATTCAAACGATCACTAGTGATTGCGTTATTTTTTACGGCAGACCTTATTAGGCTTTCGGCTATGAAACCATGGCGCGCCAAAATAGCAAAGGGTAGTGTACCAAACTCGGAACATTCATTGACTAAGGTGGCAACTCTATCTGCTATGCTAAATGAATTGCCTTCAGATTGAACTCTTTTCTGCTGCGTCAATGACAACAAATCTATTTCATCTAATGAATTTTGTAATGAATCACCTACAATAGCATTGATAGTCAAATCCCTAAGTTCTCTCTTTAATGTATTCGCCTCTTCTTCATTTAACAAATCCGGATAACGCTCTTTTAGATCATCATCGAAACTAAAGTCAAGTGCAGTAAAAACTATATCAAACTCAATCTTATCATGCAAGTATGGCTTGTTGTCCAACCTTTGTATATAGGCATCAATCAATTTATTAGCTAAATAGCCGCTAATTTTTTCTGGCAGAAAAGAATTGAAACTATTTCTTATATCGATGTAGGGACGACCAAATAGTGACACCATTAATTCAACACTAGGCATTTTTCGATAACCCATACGTTCTCTTGCTAATCTCCAGTTATCTTTTGTGATCAATATCCTATACAAAGATTGCGCTAAAGGCCTGGGTACTACACCTATCATTTCAGCTGGATTCCAATCAGGCATGAATCCCAAAAGTGTTTTACTACCGAACAAATTGTTACGTGGTTGCAAAATTTCACTCACATATTCTCTTAAGAATCTCATATTCTTTGTAACCTCATTGTTCAGCTTGGCATCCCAGTCATTCTTAGTTGTTATTCTTCTTACTTGAAATAAATGTATCTTGCTATTTTTATCTATTGCGAATTCAATATCAAGAGGAAGCCCGTCAAACAATGTCTCCAACTTACGACTCATTCTGAGACCGATAAGAAGAAGTGGATTATCAAAATCTTCTTCTTTAACACCATTATAAATATAGACTGTCTTATTAATCATACTTCCGCTAGTAACAGTATCTGTACGTCCAGTCTTATCATCATAATTAAATACATAATAAGGCGAGCCATCGTCCAGAACACGAGTCATGATAACCCCGCTCATTATTACGTCCGTGACCATAGGTTGGATTAAAACCTGATCATCTGGTTTTTTATCATAGGATTTTATAACTTTTTTTATTGCTCTTAAAATTTCCGACCTCTTTAAAGGAACATTCAAAATACTTTCAAATGCGCCAGCCATCGACGAATGCTCAGAATCTTCAGCTTGTGAACTACTTCTAACTACAAGATTGCCTTTTTTATAATTGTCAATAATATTATCAAGAATTAGGTCTTGATTTTTATCCCAATTAGAACATGTAAAAAAATAAACCTTTGGAACATTAAAACCTTGACTACTTAAATACGCCAAAGTCTCTGCTTTTGTTTGGCTCAAATTTTGAGTAATTGACATAGTATAAATTATTTGAAATTAAAAAGAGAATATGTGAACAATTGAATTCAGCCTGCTTAAACGGTACTTGCAGTGACACAATAATGTGAATTAATTAATCTATGCGAATAGATGTCCTTATCACCGATTTTTTCGATGCGGTCTTTTACTTCTAATGGACTCTCGCATAGGTTGTCGATCACACTAGGCTCATGGCCGGCTTGGATCAACTCTAGAACTGTGCGTGAACCGATGTAGCCGAGTCCGCCTATGATTAGGATTTGGTTCATGGTTAGTTGGGTTAGTTTCTTCTGTAGTCTTCGAAATCGCGGTGCTCCTTGCGGTACAATCGATCTTCGGGTAGGTTCTTAAACCATGCGTAGGTTCGTTCGAGGCCTTCAGCGCGCATAACATTCGGTTCCCAGCCTAAGATTTCCTTGGCTTTGCTTATATCCGGCTGACGCTGCATTGGGTCATTCACCGGCAATTCCTTGTACACCACTTTCTGTGTGGTTCTGGTGAGTTTGATGATTTCCTGGGCAAAATCGCTGATCGTGATTTCGTGTGGGTTGCCGATATTTACCGGCTGTGCGTAATCGCTCATGAGCAAACGGTAGATGCCTTCAATCAGATCATCCACATAACAGAACGAACGCGTCTGTGAGCCGTCGCCAAAGATGGTAAGGTCCTCACCGCGCAATGCTTGTCCGATAAACGCCGGCAATACACGTCCGTCATTCAATCGCATTCTAGGGCCATAGGTATTGAAGATGCGTACGATGCGCGTTTCTAAACCGTGGTAGGTGTGGTAAGCCATGGTCATGGCTTCCATAAAGCGCTTGGCCTCATCGTATACCCCGCGCGGTCCCACGGTATTTACATTGCCCCAATACTCCTCAGTTTGCGGGTGGACCAAGGGGTCACCGTACACCTCCGAAGTAGAAGCCACGAGAATACGTGCCTTTTTATTCAAGGCAAGTCCCAACAGGTTGTGCGTTCCCAAAGAACTCACTTTCAAGGTTTGAATCGGAATCTTCAAGTAATCGATAGGAGAAGCCGGTGAAGCAAAGTGGAGGATGTAGTCCAATTCTCCCAGAACGTGTACGAAGTTGCTCACATCGTTGTTGAAGAAGGTGAACTTTGGATTACCCATCAGGTGCTCCAAATTCTCCATGCTACCTGTGATTAAATTATCCACCCCCAGTACATCCATACCTTCGGCAATGAATCGGTCGCAGAGGTGTGATCCTAAAAATCCTGCCGCGCCTGTGATTAGTACTCTTGGCATTGCTTATGCTTTTTCAGCGATGTTTTCGCCCATTCCTATTCCGTAATAATCAAAACCTGCTTCCGCCAGAATCGCGCCGCGGTAGAGATTACGGCCGTCAAAGACCACCTTGGTCTTCATGGCAGCACCCACATCTTGCCAATCAGGCATCTTGAACACTGACCATTCGGTAATCAATGCCAAGGCATCTGCGCCTTCTATTGCTTCGAGGTAGCTGTTACAGTAGGTAATGCTATCGTCGAGCTGGTGCTTAGCTTCTTCCATAGCCACCGGATCGTACGCTCGAACGTGAGCGCCGGCGCTGGTCAATAGATTGGCGATGACCACTGACGGCGCCTCACGCATGTCGTCAGTATTCGGTTTGAAAGACAAGCCCCAAAACGCAATGGTCTTGCCCTCGAGTTTGCCGCCAAAGTAGGCGCCTATCTTATTGTAGAGCACGCTCTTTTGTGCATCATTGACTTGTTCAACAGCTTCCAAGATGCGCATGGTGTGGCCGTTTTCACGTCCGGTACGGGCCAAGGCCTTCACATCTTTTGGGAAACAAGAGCCGCCGTACCCGATGCCCGGGTAGATGAACTTATTGCCGATGCGAGGGTCAGAGCCGATACCCTTGCGTACCCAGTTCACATCTGCGCCAATCTTCTCACACAAATTGGCGATATCATTCATGAATGAAATCTTCGTGGCTAACATGGCGTTCGCGGCATATTTGGTCATCTCTGCCGAAGGGATGTCCATAAAGATCACCGGGTGACCGTTCAAGGTGAACGGACGGTAGAGCTTGTCCAACGTTTTTTGGGCCTGTTCGCTGTCCACACCCACCACAATGCGGTCGGGCTTCATAAAATCTTCAATGGCCGCACCCTCTTTCAAGAACTCAGGATTTGAAGCCACGTCGAATCCGAAAGAAACGCCGCGAGTGTCCAAGGTCGATGCTACAGCGCCACGTACTTTTTCAGCCGTACCCACTGGAACAGTAGATTTCGTAATCACAACTAGGTAATCTACCATGCATTGGCCGATAGATTTTGCTACGGCGAGTACGTATTGTAGATCTGCAGAGCCGTCCTCCCCAGGAGGCGTGCCAACAGCAATAAAGGCCGCTTCTGAGCCCTTGATGCCTTCCGAAAGGTCGGTGGTAAAGTGCAATCGGCCCTTTTCGAAGTTGCGAAGCACAATGTCCTTCAACCCCGGTTCGTAGATGGGAAGAATGCCGTTCTTCAAGCCGTCTATTTTCTTTTGGTCAATATCCACACAGCTTACCTCGATGCCCACGTCCGCCAAACAGGCGCCGGTCACCAAGCCTACGTATCCAGTTCCAATTATTGTAATCTTCATTCTTTTAAATTTAGTTTTTTCTGTTTGACAGAACTATTTATTTCAAGATGTTTAAAAAGGAATTTATGAGCCTCTTTAATTTCTTTGCTCAAGGTATGATTTACTGCATAATCATAGATGCATTCCAAATTATGCCTGTATAAACTTGGATTGTTAAAATAATTTCGCAACTCATTCGAAATGTCCTCAGGAGATTTTGCGGCTACCAACGCTCCATTTTTTCGATGAGTTATAATATGGTTATTACTCGAAACACTGCCAACAGCAATCGGTATAACACCCAAAGACATCGCCTCTGGAAGAACCCTTGGTGTTCCTTCTGCTAGAGAAGGGGTGATTAAAAAATCAGCTTTACTATAACAATTAGTTAACTCAATTCTGTCATTTATCCAGCCTTTAAAAGAAACGTATTCTGATAAGTCATTTCTCAAAACATAGTTTTTCAAATTTTCATATTCAGAGCCAGAACCAACTATTGTACAACGTATAGCGGCAAAATCGTTTTTTAAACTATTTACGGCTATAAGCAAATCAATTACACGTTTATGGGGATACAGGCCTCCAACGTAGAGAAGGTTGAAATAACTATTTTTTGGCTCTCTCCTATCTGTTGTGTTGTGAGTCGTCGAATAGTAGGGATGTGTTGCACATTTATTCGAATATTTCTCTGCAATTATATGCCCCGTCGCTATGAGTGTCTTATTTTTCATTAGAGACATTTGTATACCCGTAATGATTCGCGCAAAAGGGTAAAGAAATAATGATCGATTGTATATAGTTTCATCTATATCGCTTGCCATATAAAAACATGAATTTGAAACATGTGGTAATAGGCGAACGGCCAATCTTAAAGTCCAAAAATTTGGCAACATAAAATAGAACACATTATTACCTTTTAACATGCAGTTATTTTCTGCAAAGCGAAGACATCTTTTTCCGCCAAATAAAATATGTAATAAACGGGCATTCCATGATTTATTATAGAATTCTAGAGGTAGTAGAAATACATTTTTTGCAATTGCCGAAGGCATAACTTCAATACGACTTGATTTCCGCTTAGTATTTAGAGGTCCGACTACAATTATTTCATCCCAGTATTTGGAATACTCTGCTAATATGGTGTTTTGTCCCTGTTTTATAGTCGCTCGCCTATCAATATCTATAGGCATACCGTTTACTACAATTAATCTAGACATATTAGCCTTCATATTTACAAATGAAGTCAAACTGGCCCTTAGAATCTTTTTCATCGCCGCTTTGGTTTACAGTATATCCTAAACGTTCTAAAAATTCTATACATTCTCTTGTTATGTTGGGAACAATATCGTCATGAGTTGCAAGATAGATAAGAGGCCTGAATTCTTTTAAAGTATTCTCCGATCCCTTGAGCGCATCAAGTTCAGCGCCCTCAATGTCTATCTTTATTATTGTTGGGGGCTTAGCTCTATATTCCTCAACAAAGGAATCTATAGATAAACAATCCACTTTTAACAAATCTTTAGGCTCATCTTGAATATTTTTATACCCATTACCTGATATGTGATCAGTAGCAGTAAAATAGATTTCTTTGCATGAATCTGAAATACCCTTAGAAATTATTTCAACATTCGTTATCTGATTTTTAACAAGATGTGCTCTAAAGTACTTTATTGATTTGTCAACCGGCTCAAATCCATATATAGCTCCTTCATCTATTTTTGTACTTGCAATGAGAGAATAATAACCGGCATTCGCTCCCAAGTCATAAAAGACAGAATCTGACTTTAAATTCGATACAAGACTAGTGCTCAAGTGTACCTCATGTATGCCCAGGCAATACCTATAAAAGTCAGTAGTTGGGGTCCATAAATAACCCTTCAGAGGTCCTCGATTTATCTTGACAAATTCAACACCCCTTTTTATTGCTAGATACAATCTTAGTTTTTCAAATACGTATTTATCTATTTTCATCTTTTTGATTAGTTAATTTTTTAATAACCTTAGCAGGTGCACCTACCGCGATACAATTTGAAGGTAAACTTTTCGTTACAACCGAATTTGCCCCTATGATTACATTATTCCCAATTTCCACTCCTTTCAGCACAGTACACTTATCTGCTATCCAGACATTATTTCCAATTTTTATAGGGGCAGTTATATATCCATTTAGTTGAAAATCATTATCGACTAATTGATAATTATGATCATGGTCCAATATTGCTACGTGTTCCGCTATATTCACGTTATCCCCTATAGTAATTTCATCTAAACAAATAATCCGTGAAAAATGATTAATAGAAAGGTTTTGTCCAATCCTAAGCTGGCCGGTAGAATGAATTTCATTGTATCCAAAGCATTTAAGTTTACCTTTAATACTTGTATGCCTATTATCTAAATATATTCTAGGCTGCCTTCCAATTAAGCCCAAAGGCAAGAAAGTAATATGCCTGTAGTTTTCTGCACATATTATTAGATATCTAGCTGCGCTTAAACATTTCCAAACAAAACCATGTTTTTTCATTAATTACTTACTTAAGCTTTTAGTCCTAATGCGTGGGAAAATTCAGCAAACCTCAGAATAGGATTGTATTCCTTTATTGCCCATTCTTTTACTAACTCAGTATCATATTGTAGTTTATTATTATAAACTTTCATAATAGCTTCAGCAAAACTACTAACATCAAGGGGGTCAAACAAACAAATTTTTCGCATATCACGGTGGACGGCCTCCTCAATGGCGGGATGATTGCTTACTACACAAGGAAGACCTAATAGCATTGCCTCAATGAGAGCGTTCGGTTGACCTTCGTTGAAAGATGGAAAAACAAACATATTGAACGACTTCATAACAGGAAATACTGGATGGACTTCATCGAACAAAAGAACGCTATCCTCTAGGCCTTTATTGACAACTATATTTGATAGATTTTGTACTACCCCCCTGCCGTAAATATGAAACTTTATATTGATATTTAGCTGACTTATAATTGACGCCATTTCAATAATTGAAACTTGGTTTTTTACCTCCGCATATCTTGCAATATTTCCCACGATAAAAGTGTTATTTGAATTTCCCTTGACTCTAGTGGCTAAGTCTCTTTGGTTTTTGTTAACATTAAGAAAAACCCCATTCTTTATTACTTTCAGCTTGTTACTCTTTTGATTTGGATAGAAAAAAGTTTTTCCCGCCGATGAATTAAAGAGTATATCAGTGCAAAAAATAAAATTAATTCTTCTCATCAACATCGAGGTAATCCTTCGCGACACGGTGTCAGAAAACTGATTGGCCGCACCTCTAAAAAAGACAATTCTCTTTTTAATACGGCATGTCCACGAAATAAACATTATATGAAACCCGAAGATTCCAGTAAAATCACAGACTACTGAGAATTTCTGTAACCGCAAAAAAAAGAAAAATTGCAGCCAATCTTTAATGTTCCATATGCTTATGCGTTTTATTACGACCTTCGCTCCTTTTTGTGCGTAGCTTTCTGCATAATATCCTCCTAAACCTGACTTACTCATTATAGTTATATCCACATTATCTGGCAGATATTCTAAATATCGGTTGATGTAAGTTTCTATCCCTCCGATGGTAAAACCGTTTGTCAATAATAATACCTTACTCATTATTTAATGAAATACAAGATCTAACAAGGATGTAACAGGGGATAATCATTTGCAATAAAATTAAAAAGGTAGACCGACTTATGTATATTGAATTCGACAGAACCACAAGCGCCGAGACCCAGACAAATGGTTTAAATACTTTTCCATCGGAGAGTACAAGGACTTTATCCAATTGAGAATATACCCTACCTATCAAAAGATAACCAAAAACAATTCCAAGCAAGCCAAAGTCTAAGTAAACATCTGCTATAGCTGATGTTCCATCTCCATAGGTTACGTTATTACCTTGAATTAAATAAGAAATGAAGTTCGAGCTTCCATCTAATCTTGTCGGAACATTAAATATGTTATTATAAAGACCAACAATAAAGGGCAATGAGGCTAATATCTGTTTGAATTGAAAATAACCAAAGTATAGACTACCTCTACTCGATTCAACGTAGTCTATACTATGATTCAAACATCTTACCGATATACCTAATTCAACATAACTTGCTACCAGAGGATTATCCATGCCAATTCTTGTCGCATGTACAGAAATATTTTCCCCCTTATTTAGCCTGTCTTCAATGCTCAAGCCTCCATCTCTTGTTCTAGTTGAAGCCACTAATACAAACAAAAATGCAACGGTAAAAGTCAGCGTAAAAAATCTAATTAAACTTAATTTATTATACCTAAGCAGGTAAACACTCAGATATAATAATGTGAAGATCATAATAGGACCTCTATCACCAACAATTAAAGACCAAAATAAGTGAAATCCCAATATTATATTTAGTCCCAATCCAAATGACTTTACATAATCAATAAACGAATAGTGTCTAAAACTGTAAGTATGTTTCGCTAGTATTATTAGAATTATTACCGCCGTTAACGAAACTTTGAATAAATAATAAAAATAATTGGAAACTGCCAACTGGTCACCTGCAAAATAAAGACCTCTCTTGTAAGATCCAGAAGTGACAAAAAATAAGATATAAAATATATAAGTTGATGTGAGTAGTAATTTCCAACGATCCGATTTTAAAAAATATTTTTTTTTTCGTTCTCTACTCGCAGCTCGCACCAATGGCTTGACAACTGTCAGTATTCCACCCAAGTATAAGCTAATCATCGCCAAGGATGAATAAATCGCACCACGTTTTGCTGATTCAGGGCTAGCCCAAAGAAAATCAAAATAAACTCCTTCCGCTTGATAACCTAATAGATGTGATATTGGCATCGAAAAATTAACAATTAATGACCCAATAAGGAACAGATTCATTATTGAAATCCAGCCTTCCCTTTTAAGAATTTTTTTTTTGTATATATAGTAACAGTATAGGGCTATTACTTGAGTTATCGCTACGATTCTACATACCTCAACCAATGTTAAATCCTCGATTGACAAGAGTGCGATTGCATTTGAACCGAAAAGAATCAACAAGATTAATAGTAGTAAAATAACCCTTTTTGTCATAAACTAATAGACTTGATTCTTAATCTAAAAAACCAGAATACGATAACTATTATAAATAAAACTGCCGAAACCGAGGAATAAAGAAAAAGAACTTGTAAAGACTCGAAGGTATTAGGAGCAAAAGCTAAGACAGCTAACCTTAAGATTCCAAGGACTACGAAGAATAGTAGCTGATATTGCTGGCAATTATATACTTGAAATAGACTGTTACTCGGTGCGACTAGGAAATTGGCAGCTTGCCACAAAACCAACATTTCAGCCATCTTACCCGCTATTTGCCATTTCTCACCAAAAATCACGCTAAAAATTGACTCTCCAAAATAAGTTATAAATAAGACGAATATCACACTTAGCGAAAGCATTATGATTGTTGTCTTAATCCAAAGACTAAATACCTTCTTCGAGTCACTTTGAAGTCGAATTACCTCTCTGTAAAAAACGGAACGTATAGACTGCGCAAGTAAAGTTGATGGAACAGCAACAACCTTCAAAGACAAATAAAACGCTCCGACAAACGAACTACCATATAAACTACTAAAAAAAGCTATAGGTAGTAAATCTTGAATAGAGTTTAAGATTGCTTGCGGCGCCTGATACACGGGAAACTTATAATACTTTTTAAGAATATTTAATGACGACTTATTCAAATACTTCCTCAAATTCATGCTCTTCCACATGTCTTCACCAGCGAAATATATTGCAATGACAATACCAAGGGCCATTCCACCAACTAATCCCATCGAATGTAGCCCTATCAGGCCACAAATAATCTGAATTAAAACAGTTCCAAGTCTTTTTATTATTTGTAAACTTTGAATTTTCTTATAGTTATCAAGGCTCAAATTAACAAAGTAACTAACCATGTATGAACCATTCAATATGCATAACGGAATTATGGCTAATTCAGAGTTTTTTTGAGATTCATCTAGCCAAAAAAATAAATTAATATCGATTAAGTTTAAAATTGAAATCAATACAGTAAAAATTATTAGCCCTATGTGTGCTAAATTGATAAGACTGTGGATCTCAATAGAGTTTTCCGCCAAAGGGATAGCCGATTCCAATTTTAGTGTGCCCACAGCACCAACAATAGCCGCAATTGCCGTTACCGAAGCTAAAACACCAAAATCTTCAGGTAGATAAAGCCTCGAGAGAATTGGAATAGAAAGAAAATTCAAACTCGCAGCAACAAATGTTCCGGTTGAAACCTGAACTATTTTAGACATAAAATCATTAAGACGCAGAAAGCGAGGCACTCCTTTCATATAAGGGTTTCATGATAAAGATGATGCAATTTTTTAGCAGATATTTCACTAGAAAATCTTTCAGATATAATTTTTCGTGAGTGTAGCCCCATCTTATATCGCCTATCTTCATGGTTGAGCAAGGAGGAGACACTCTGCGCCATTGAGTTTACATCATTTAATTCGGACAGAAATCCATTAACGCCATTATCTATTAATTCTCTTACGCCCGGTACATCATACGCAACAACTGGCAGTCCGGCGGCCATAGATTCCAAACAGGCTACTGGCAAACCCTCATAAAAACTCGGAAACAAAAATAAATCGCTCAAAATAAGAAGCCGTTCAACATCTAATCGAAGACCTAAAAATTTTACACGATGTAATAAACCATATTTTATAACCATCTTATAAACGCTATCATAAAGCGGTCCCACCCCAACCAGAAGAACCACATAGTTCAATGGCTTAGATTCAAGTAACTTCAGAATTTCGATTAGACCGGTATGATTCTTCTGATCTGTAAAACTACCAACGTGGATGATTATTTTAGTCTCAATATTTAACTGATACTCCCTTCTAAATTCATTTTCGAATTTTAAATTTTCCAGTTTAGATGTACTTACTCCGTAGTGTATTATTTCGTTATTCCTATGTTGATTAAAATTATCTTTAAGATAATCATAAACATCGCTAGAACAACATGTTATTTTGGACGACTTTTTTAAAATTACTTTAATATTATTACGTACATATATCCTAATAAGATATCCTACTAGTCCATGCGTAAACTTCGCCTCACCTATATCCGAATTATGGAAAGAGCCAATACAGGTAATATCTAAATTTCTCAATAGCCACTGCGGAAGACCTCCATGTAGTGTCAGGTGGTTGTGAACTATATGGTAGTCACCAAATTTTATTATTTTCCTCAATTTATTGGTATAACCGAACAGGTTATTCCTTGAATTATCATTATAATATATCTTGCAGTCCTGATTAATAAACTCATTGTCCAACTCCGTCTCTTGCGGCAATCTAGAGTAAAAATCAAATTTAATCTGCATATCTTTCATTAATGGAACCATACTTAACAGCCACCTTTCAATACCACCTACGTTAAGACCAGATACTAGATGTAAGACTCTTATTTCGGACATATATTTAAGCTTTAACTGTCTTCAATGTCCGTTTAAAAATAACTCTCATAAATAAACTAATTAGTTGAATTGGGCTCCAATTCAATAATTGGATTCTTTTCTTCAAGAATTTACGATACAAGTATAGTTGAGGATGTCTTCCCAAATTATTACCGTTATTGTCCAAGAAAAATATTTTGTTCGACGAAACGCTTGTGAGAATTTTCGAATATTTCTGTTTATAATCCCAAGGGATTTCCGACTCAACTATAACAATTAGATTATCAAAATGTGGAGTTAACGAATCCATTTCATCAATGATGTACACAGCTGAATCCGATGGCAATATTTGATATAATACATCACTTACTAAACTCTTCATTTTCCGTGTACTACAAATTACGACACCAACTTTTGCTTTAGGCTGTATCATATTTAGATGTTTCTTCCATCTTTCGCGAAGATACGATTCATGAAACTTCATAAATTCGTTTTCAGATTCTTCCAAAACTACAAGCATTTCGTTTCTTAGCCCTAAGAAAGCATCTTTTTCAAACAAATCATTTTTCTCCAATGGATCTTGCGTAAGATCAAAAAGTTCATATTGATTACCTGTTTCATCGTCAATCAGAGCTATCAATTTCTTATCTCCTTTTATTATGGATATTCCTTGCGGTGATTGTCCACAAAAGCGATTATCTGTTCGAATAGGTCGGTCGGTCATATCAATAGTGTCGTCAATAAGATTAGGGATAAGATCAATACCTGAAAATCTAGTTGGTATTTTAAGTCCAATAATAGACATAAGAGTCGGTGCTATATCTAATGTTGATATATAAGTATCGATGCATTTTGCCTTTAACTTCGGGTGTTTAATAAGAAGCGGCGTCAAAATATTATCGTTATACAATAATTGATCGTGCGACCACCCTTTCTTATTTGCCGCTGCTTTATTCCATCCTCTACTTGGCATTGGATAGCCATGGTCTGAATTAATAATTATCAGAGAGTCATCCCACAGGTTATAGCTTTTAAGAGCATTTCGTGTTTCTCTTAAAATATTTGAAATATTATCATCTACACGCACATTGAAATGTAAATATGTGAAGCTTGGTTTTTTCCAATTTTTATTCCTAAGAATATTTTGGAATGTGGCTAGTACATCAACATTTGTCCAAATTTCCTTATCCCTCAATTTTTTACTCAGGTATTTATTAATATCACGTCCAAAAAGATCGGATAAAACTTCTCTACCATGTTTAAAATATATTGATCCTAATATATTGTAACCATTATTTTTTAATTCTTCAGGAAGAGAAGCAAATTCATGCGTAATACCAGGAAAGTTATTGTAAGATCTTGAATGCAAATAACTTGCCTTGCTTGTCATAATACTAGACACTGACATGATTGTACTTGGGGCGGAGGTTACCACATTTTTGAAATAGACAAATTCATCAGACATCTCTCTAACTGCTTTCGGCAAGCCTCTATCGTCAATTTCTGTCTCAAAGTTTCTAGCCGAATCTACGAGTATCCAAAATACGTGTGGTTTTTTGTTCTTGTACATGTTATGTGTTGTTAAATTACAGACGACCCGTTACTATGCTCAATGGATATAATCCTTTCACATCATATAAAACACCACCCGGAACCAATAGGTTATAGAATTTCTCATTAAAAAACACTTCATGTGCGACAGTTAATATTACTCCATGATACTTTTTAGATATCCTTTCGATTAGGTTAATTCCATATGCCTTATTAACTTCAGTTGAGTCAGCCCAAGGATCGTAAACATCAACATTCACATTGTATGATTTTAATTCCTCGTAAACATCAATGGCTCGTGTATTTCTAATGTCGGGACAGTTTTCCTTGAAAGTAATACCAAGCATCAGAACATTCGAGCCTAAAACAGGTAAAGAGCGCTTCATCATGAGTTTCACAACCTCACCCGCCACATATTTACCCATATCATCATTCAAGCGACGTCCACTCAAAATAATCTCGGGGTGATAACCTGCCTCTTGAGCTTTTTGAGCCAGATAATAAGGATCTACACCAATACAGTGTCCTCCAACTAACCCTGGCTTAAATGGTAAAAAATTCCATTTTGTACCTGCTGCTTCTAATACTGAATGAGTATCGATATCAAGCTTATTAAAAATCTTAGCTAGTTCATTTACAAAGGCAATATTTATATCGCGCTGACTGTTCTCAATAACTTTAGCCGCTTCAGCTACTTTGATAGTCGGCGCAAGGTGTGTGCCAGCTGTAATCACTGATTTGTAGAGATTATCGATAACCTCAGCCGCTCCGGGAGTCGATCCTGAAGTCACCTTTAAAATCTTCGTTACTGTACGCTCCTTGTCCCCTGGATTAATTCGTTCTGGAGAGTATCCTACGAAGAAGTCAACGTTAAACTTAAGTCCTGAAACCTGCTCGAGGACAGGTACACACTCATCCTCTGTCACCCCTGGGTACACGGTACTTTCATAGATTACGTAATCTCCTTTTTTAAGGACCTTACCTACGCTTTCTGAAGCTTTGATAAGCGGCGTGAGTACCGGACGTTTATTCTTATCCGTAGGAGTGGGTACAGTGACCACATAAAAGTTTGAAGATTCAATATCTCCCACAGCCGTGGTACAATACAAACCCTTGCCATTTTTTTCAGAGTTAATCAAATCTGAGTCAATCACTTTCTTCAAGTCATCATCTTCTACCTCTAAGGTGCGATCATGACCGTTCATCAGTTCATCCACACGAGGACCATTAATATCGAATCCAACGGTAGGATATTGCTTAGCAAACTCAACTGCTAGTGGTAAACCGACATATCCTAATCCAATAACTGCTATTTTCTTTTCCATGTAATTATAATGTCACAGGCATGTCCTGTGCTTGCTTTTCATTGTTGTTTACTATATTATTTGCCTGCAACCGGGCAATCATTGTTCGCCCTGTTTTTCCCAGACCAGTAGGCATTGCTCACGCTTTTCATCCGGCATTTGCTCTAGCC
>Ga0209532_1001448_pt1 | contig 18433 bp, 17 predicted proteins | sample COG_02_FD_184746 | JGI IMG/M metagenome (GOLD analysis project Ga0209532, IMG submission 184746) | Pelagic Microbial community sample from North Sea - COGITO 998_met_02 (SPAdes) (version 2) | ecosystem: Environmental > Aquatic > Marine > Neritic zone/Coastal water | place: Helgoland, sampling... | reverse complement strand
TTTTATTACAGTGATATATTTGTAGACCCTCAAAATGAAAATAGAGTGTATTCTGTGTTTACCTATGTTAATGTAAGTGAAGATGGAGGTAAAAACTTTAAACAACTTATGCCTGCCTATGGTGTGAATAACGGAGTACATCCAGATCATCACGCCTGGTGGATACATCCAAGCAACGGAAATTTTATGATAGATGGTAATGACGGCGGCATAAATATTACCAGAGATGGAGGAAAAACCTGGCGCTTTATTGGCAATATACCTGTAGCACAGTTTTATCATATCAATGTAGATAATGAGTTTCCATACAATGTATACGGTGGTATGCAAGATAATGGTAGCTGGAGAGGTCCTGCCTATGTTTGGAAGGACCAAGGCATAAGAAACAGTTATTGGCAAGAAATAAGTTTTGGTGATGGTTTTGATGTTGTCCCAGACAGAGAAGATAGCCGCTACGGCTGGAGTATGAGCCAGCAGGGCTCGGTTAGTAGGTATGATCATCAAACCGGAAACAACTACACAGTAAAACCAACTCATGAAGATCCAGATGTTACTCTCAGATTTAATTGGAATAGCGCCATTAATATTGATCCTTTTGATGCAAGTACCATTTATTTTGGGAGTCAATTTGTGCATAAATCTATGGACAAAGGGCTTACTTGGAGTGTAATATCTCCAGATTTAACAACCAATGATCCAGAAAAACAAAAACAAAGTCAAAGTGGCGGATTAACTATGGATGCAACAGGCGCCGAAAACCATACCACCATTTTAGTGATTGAGCCTTCAACATTAGACAAAGAGGTATTGTATGTTGGTACAGATGATGGGCGCGTACATGTGAGTAAAAATGCAGGAACCACTTGGGATGAAATCTCAAAACTCCCTGGCCTTCCAAAAGGAAGTTGGATTACCCAAATTAAAGCAAGTAATAAAAATAAAGCCGAAGCCCTTCTAGTAGCAAACAACTACAGAAGGTTTGACTACACCCCTTATGCATACCGCACCACAAATTATGGGCGTTCTTGGACAAGAATTGTAGGGACCCAAGACACCCAGAGTTATGCCCTTTGTGTAATAGAGGATCCACAAGAAAAAAACCTGCTTTTTTTAGGAACAGATGATGGGCTGTATTACTCTACCAATGCAGCAAAAACTTGGAACAAATGGACACATGGATTCCCAACGGTACCTGTAAAAGATTTGGTAATTCAAGAAAGAGAAAATGACTTGGTGATAGGTACCTTTGGACGTGCAGCCTGGGTATTGGATGATATTAGCCCACTAAGAGCTATTGCCAAAGAAACTCGCATTTTAGAGCAAAGGCTAAAAGTATTTACCCCACCCACAGCTTATCAAGCAGCCTATCAGCAACCAACAGGCAGCAGGTTTGGCGCAGATGCAATGTACCAAGGAGAAAACAAAGCTTTTGGGGCGCACATTAGCTATTGGTATAATGCAAAACAAACAAGTATAAAAACCGAAGAAAGTTCTCAAAAGCAAAAGCTGTCAAGTGACTCTATATATATGAAAATTTATGACCAGGACCGCTTGATTAGGACTCTTAAAAGAAAAGTTCCAGATAGTTCTGGTATTTATAGATGGACTTGGTACTTAAATGAAGCCGGTGGAGATAGACCTTCAAGAAAAATAAGAAAAAGAAAGAATGAACCAAGTGGTAGCAGGGTAAAACCAGGGAACTATAACGTTGTTTTATCCAACGATGGTGTGACTACTCAAACTTCTATTACTGTGGTTAGCGATCCCAGAATAGCTGTTTCTCAAAAGGCAATTGACCAAAGGTATGCAACTTCAAAAACAGTTCAGCAGATGACCCAAGTTGCTGCAGATGCTGTAAAACAATTGGTAGAAAGTAAAAACACCGCAACTAATTTTAGTGACACATTAAAAAAAGAAGACAAAAAGCTGCACAAACAAGCTATTGATTCAAGTACTGAGATTTCAGAAACTATAGAAAATCTTATCGCGCTTTATATAGGTAAAGAAGACAAGCGACAAGGCATCACTAGAAATCCTGAGGTTACGGTACTAAATAGAATTAGAACTGCAAGTTGGTATGGCGGTAGCCGCCCAGATGGGATCACCCAAACAGAAATTACGCTACTAAAACATGCCCAAAACCAACTCAATGAAGCCCTTGAGAAAACCAACGCTTTTTTTGAAAAAGATTGGGTGGCCTATAAAGATGCCATGACTAAGGTAAAAACAAAACCCTTTAAAGACACCAAAGTATTTAGTAAAAATTAAAAAAAGTAACACCAAAATTATATTTTAAAGAAATGAAAAAAACGATTGCACTACTGCTTATTACACTTGTAACAATTCAAACCACAAAGGCACAAGAAAATGGCCAAGATGAATTTGGATCTTGGTTGATGTTTTTTGGAAATGCACGCCTTTCAGATAAAATTAGTATTTCTCCAGAGGTACAGTATAGAACCTATGAGTTTGGTTCAAATTTTAATCAGTTACTGCTAAGAACGGGAGTAAATTGGCATATAAACAAAAGTACAACAGCTACTGTAGGGTATGGATATATTTCTACAGACGGAACCTTCAGTGAACCAACCGGTGAGCAAAACAGCCTGGAGCATAGACTATATGGGCAGTTTACTAGTAAAAACACTTTGGGAAAATTTAAGGCAACACACCGTTATAGATTTGAACAACGTTTTATAGACAGCCCAATTTCTGGCAATGACACGCAATATAGAGCGCGGTATCTACTTAGAGTCTCCTACCCTATTGATAAAAATTGGTTTGTATCTGCCTACGATGAAATTTTTATTAACCTACAAGAACCTGTTTTTAGTCAAAACAGATTATATACAGCTGTAGGATATCATATTAATAATAATATTACAACGCAGGTAGGGTATTTAAAAAATCACTTTACAGGAAAAAATTATGATCGTTTTCAAATAGGGATTTGGTATATGCTCGATCTTAGAGATAAAAAGAAGTAATCACGTCTATAAAATCAAATTACCTTTAATGCGTTGTATTACTTTGTGTTTTGTTAAAAAAAAACGTTGCATCTTTTTTTTGCCGAAAGGTTAAATTGTAACTTGCCCGTAGATTAACAATTAAAAATTATCACTATGAAAAATTATATTTTATTAACCATGCTAGTGTTATTGAGTGCCACAAGCTGTAAAAACGACACCAAAGAGCCAACAAAAACAACAGATGGTGAGTCGCAAGCAGCAATGATTGAGTCCACATTAAAGCAAGACATGAAAACAATAAAATTAAAAGTTATTCTAGAGTCTAAGGGAGAAAAAAAATCTAAAGCAATAGCATACTTTAAACAAAAAGGAGATGTTGTATATTTTGACGCCAAGGCCAAAGGCCTAACTCCTGGCTTGCATGCAATACACATTCATGAAAAAGCAGATTGCGCATCACGAGATGGAAAATCTGCAGGAGGGCACTGGAACCCGACCTTTGAAAATCATGGTCCATGGGGATCTGAAAAAGGATACCACAAAGGAGATATCGGAAATTTTACTGTAGATAACAATGGAGTTGGAGCCATTAGCATGTCTACAGATCAGTGGTGTATTGGCTGTGATGATCCAGCAAAAAACATTTTAGGCAAGGCAGTTATCATACACCAAGGTGAAGATGATCTTACTTCTCAACCCTCTGGAGCTGCGGGAGCAAGAGTAAGTTGTGGTGGAATTATAGAATAAATTTCACAGAGAAACAAAAAACGCTTTACATATCTGTAAAGCGTTTTTTTATATATCTAATTTTAAATAAAAATCAAAAAAAGGCAAGCTACCTACATCACACTGCTACGACCATTTACCCTTGCTGCGTTCCCGCCCTGGGGGATTCTACAGGAGCTAGTTGTGTAGGACTTGCCAAGTACAAATATACTTCATTTTGTAATTTTGCAAACAATTTTTAAGAATCATTTATAATAAATATCTTGCCACAGGGTATAATGCAATTATCCTGAAAATAGATAGTTCAATAAGTATCAAATATCAAACAACACTCATGAAATACAAAACCTACTTAGTAACCCTACTCCTAGTAATTTTTTGCAGCAGTTGTGGTTCAAAAAGCCAAAACGAAAACACGCTTTTTTCAATTGAAATTAAAGGTAATAAAAGAGCTGTTTCAAATGCAGATACTATAACTTTTACTGTAAAAAGTAACAAAGGAAACTCTATTGATGCAGTTACCTATACTGTAAACGGAGAAAAGGCATTAGCAAATGAATCCTTTCAAGGAAATTTTGACTTCTCTGACACAACTCTTGGTGATAAAGTAATTAGTGCTGAAATCAAAAGCGATGGCAAGATTTATCGTGTTTCAAAATCTATCACTGTGCTGTCATCTATAGCACCGATATTGTATGATTATAAAATTTTAGAGACCTATCCTCATGATATAAATGCATATACGCAAGGTTTAGAATTTGTGGGAGATGTTTTATATGAAAGTACAGGACAATATGGCGAATCTACGCTTCGAAAAACAGATTATAAAACTGGCCGTGTAGAAAAAAACATAGCCCTTGATAGGCAGTATTTTGCAGAAGGATTAACAATTATGAAAGATAAGCTATATCAACTTACTTGGAGAGAATCTATGGGTTTTATATACAATCTAGAGACCCTTGAAAAAACAGGAACATTTGCCTATAATAAAAGTATGCAAGGTTGGGGACTTTGTAATGATGGTAGCTCCTTATACAAGAGTGATGGTACTAGTAAAATCTGGAAACTAAACCCAGAAACCCTTGCAGAAGAAAGCTATATAGAAATGTACACCAACAAAACTAAAATAGATTACGTAAATGAACTTGAGTGGATTAATGGCGCTATTTACGCAAACATCTACACAACACCCGCTATAGCTATAATAGACCCAGCAAACGGAGCTGTAGAGGGTGTTATTAACCTACAAGGATTAAAAAAGAAAGTAACCCAGCACAATAAATTAAATGTCTTAAATGGTATTGCCTCTAAAGGAGAACCAAACATTATTTATGTAACAGGTAAAAATTGGGACAAGCTTTTTAAGATTCAGTTTTTCGAAAAAAAGTAAGGTGCTACCCTCTTTATAATTGTAACAACAAATGGCAGCAAATTTTGTGAAGATGTTACTTAGGTCAAATCTTTGCTTTTTTACGATATTACACCCAATAAAAAGTTATATTTTTATCAAAAAATTTTATATATGAAGTATGCCTATGGCCTTTTTCTGTTTTGTTCTGTAATACTATGGAGTTCTTGCCGTAATGATTTTGAAACTGTTCCAAGTACTGGAAACCTTCAGTTTTCAAGAGATACTGTTTTTTTAGATACTGTTTTCACTAATATTGGTTCTAGCACTTATAACCTTAAAGTATATAACACAAGTGATGATGATATCACCATACCTACCATACGTTTGGGTGAGGGAGAAGATTCTCAGTACAGATTAAATGTTGATGGCTTACCTGGCAAAATTTTTAATGACATAAACATATTGGCCAAGGATAGTATCTTTGTTTTTGTAGAAACTACTCTTGATATAGACAACTTACCTGGAGGTGGCTTGGAGTTCCTGTATGAAGATAAAATACAGTTTGACACTGCCGGTAATCAACAAGATGTAACCTTAATAACCCTAGTGAAAGATGCTGTTTTTTTATTCCCAGAAGACCTAGGAGACGGTATTTATGAAACATTAACTTTAGGTAGTGGTGAGCAGGCCATTGACATAGAAGGATTTTTCTTAGACAACACAGAGTTAAATTTTACCAATGAAAAACCATATGTAATTTACGGCTATGCAGCAGTTGGTCCGGGTGATGAACTTATTATAGACCCTGGGGCGCGCATACATTTCCATAAAAATAGTGGGTTGCTAGTGGCTAACACGGCTTCCATAAAAGCAAACGGAACACAAAGCCAAGATCTTGAAGCTATGGAGGGAGAAATTATTTTTGAAAGTGATAGACTTGAGCCTGCATTTGAAGAGGTACCTGGACAATGGGGCACCATATGGTGTACCGCAGGAAGCACAAATAATGAATTTAGTTTTACTACCATTAAAAATGCTTCTGTTGGAATACTCATGGACAGCAATGATGGAGATAGAACACTCACCCTGAAAAACACTCAAATTTACAACGCTGCCAATATAGGGCTGCTTGCCAGAACTGCAAATATCTACGGAGAAAACCTAGTGATAAACAACAGTGGGCAATCAAGCTTAGCACTATCTTTAGGGGGAACTTATACTTTTAACCACTGTACTTTTGTAAATTATTGGTCTAATGGTTTTAGATCATTTCCTGCCCTGCAAATAGATAATGGCCTAGAGACAGAAAATGGTGTTATTGCTTTTGATTTAACACAAGCAAATTTTAACAATTGTATTATTTATGGAAGTGAAAATATTGAGTTAGGCTTATTTCCTATTAATGAAAGTAACGCCTTTAACTTTTCACTCAATAGTACCCTACTTCGTTTTAATGACATTAATAACAACTTTGAAGGAAACCCACTATATGAGTTTGATAATACCGTGGTGGTAAACATTGACCCTGCCTTTGAAGATACGAGTGAAAATAATTTCAATATAGAAAAAAATATCTCTGGTGCAGAGGGTATCGCAGATCCTAACATTTCAAACTTAGTACCTCTAGATCTTAACGGTACTCCAAGGAATGATCCTGCAGATGCTGGCGCTTATCAAAGCACAGAGTTTCCTCCAGAGGGATAAAAAAAACAGACATGGGAAAATCCGTGTCTGTTTTTTTATGAGTTTAAATTACTAGCTATAACTTACCAAACAAACAAAGGCCTGTGACTCATCATGCTGTTTACCATAATAGCAATTTCATTTAATTTACTGTCTGAATTGTGGTTAGTAATAGCACCATCAATGAAATCTACAATTTGTTGCATGTCTTTTTCTTTAAGACCACGAGTTGTAATAGCCGCTGTACCAACACGTATTCCGCTAGTTACAAAAGGAGACTTATCATCAAAAGGTACCATGTTTTTATTTACGGTTATGTCTGCTTTTCCTAGAGCAGCTTCTGCCTCTTTACCCGTTATGTTTTTATTTCTTAAATCAATAAGCATCATATGGTTGTCTGTACCTCCACTGATAATTTCATATCCTTTTTCCATAAAAGCTGCCGCCATAACAGCTGCATTATTTTTTACCTGAACCATGTAATGTAAAAATTCATCGGTAAGAGCCTCTCCAAAAGCAATTGCTTTGGCAGCAATTATGTGCTCTAGGGGTCCTCCTTGATTTCCTGGAAAAATACCACCATCAAGCAAAGAAGACATCATACGTTTGTTACCATTTTTAAGGGTAATACCAAACGGATTTTCAAAATCTTTACCCATCAATATAAGGCCTCCACGGGGGCCACGAAGTGTTTTGTGTGTGGTGGTAGTAATAACATGACAATGTGGTACTGGATCTGCAATGATTCCTTTGGCAATTAAACCTGCAGGGTGTGCAATATCTGCAAGTAATATAGCGCCTACTTTATCTGCAATAGCTCTAAAACGCTTATAATCTATCTCACGAGAATAGGCTGAAGCACCAGCAATGATCATTTTAGGTTGCTCTTTAATTGCAATGGCTTCAATTTTATCATAATCAAGCATACCTGTTTCTTGCTCTACACCATAAAATACTGGGTTGTATATTCTACCACTAAAATTTACGGGGCTTCCATGGGTTAAATGACCTCCATGGGCTAAATCAAAACCTAAAAAAGTATCTCCAGGTTTTAAACAAGCATGAAAAACAGCTGTATTAGCTTGAGACCCACTATGAGGCTGCACATTTGCATAAGCAGCGCCAAATAAAGCCTTAGCTCTATCAATGGCTATTTGTTCTACCTCATCAACAATCTCACAACCACCATAATAGCGTTTTCCGGGATATCCTTCTGCATATTTATTAGTAAGTACAGAACCTGCGGCATCCATAACTTGTTGGCTGGCAAAATTCTCTGATGCAATAAGCTCCAAACCGTCTTGCTGGCGTTGGTGTTCTGCTTGGATTAATTCAAAAATTTGTTCGTCTCTTTTCATAATAATAAGTGTAATGCTATGTGTTTTTTAAATCATCATAAATGGTATTATTGAAACCTAAAACAGCATCAATAACCCTAACTATTTCCGAAGAAAAAAAACAGTAAAACTATCTTTGTGTTAATTAAAGATCAAAAATAGTAAAAGCAATCGTTACCTATTCTTAAAATTATATATTTGATATAGATTTTACTAACAGAAATTAACAATTATGCCTTTAACTGCAAACGACCCCTCAAGAGTTTCATGGATTGATGTTCCACAAAACAGTGATTTTCCTATCCAAAACATCCCATTTGGTGTGTTTTTAACACGTAATGACATCATCACAATTGGAACCCGTATTGGTGACACCGCCATAGATTTAGGTGCTTTACACCAACTTGGATACTTTAAAGGAATTGACCTTACAGAAGATATTTTCCTTCAAGATAGTTTAAATGATTTTATTGCAGATGGACGTAAAACATGGCGACTAGTAAGAAATCGTATCAGTGACATTTTCTTGAAAAGTAATCAAGAATTACAAACAAATAGAGCCCATTGTGATAAGATTTTATTTAACCTTGATCAAATTGAAATGCAGCTCCCTGTAGATGTTGGAGATTACACAGATTTTTACGCTAGCAAAGAACACGCAACTAATGTTGGAAGTTTGTTTAGAGATCCAGAGAATGCATTATTACCAAATTGGCTGCACATCCCTATTGGATACCATGGAAGAAGTTCATCTATAATTCCTTCTGGCACCCCTATAAGAAGACCTTATGGACAAACAAGACCCGGAGAAGACAGTGTACCAGGATTTGGGCCAAGTAAATTACTTGACTTTGAGCTAGAAATGGCATTTATAACCACAGATGCAAATGATCTGGGCAAACGAGTGCCAATTAAAGAGGCAGAAGATTATATCTTTGGTTTGGTACAGTTTAATGACTGGAGTGCCAGAGATATCCAAGCTTGGGAGTATGTACCGCTTGGCCCTTTTTTAGGCAAGAGTTTTGCCTCTACAATATCTCCATGGATTGTAACACTAGACGCATTAGAACCCTTTAGAACCCAAGGTCCTAAACAACAACCGATGCCACTACCCTATTTGCATCAAAGCGGCCCTATGAATTTTGATATCAATCTTGAAGCTTCCATACAGCCAAAAGATGGATCTCCAACACTTGTGTGTAAATCAAACTTTAAGTACATGTACTGGTCTATGGCACAGCAATTAACCCATCATACTGTAAATGGCTGCAACCTTCGCAGTGGTGATATGCTGGGTAGCGGAACCATCTCTGGACCAACTAAAGATAGTTATGGGTCTATGCTGGAGCTAACTTGGAAGGGTCAAAACCCACTTACACTTAATGACGGTAGCCAACGTAAATTTATTAATGACGGAGATACCGTTAAAATGACGGCCTATTGCCAAAAAGATGGTCTTAGAATTGGTTTTGGAACTTGTGACGGTGAAGTTTTACCAGCCCTGGCATAAGAGAATAAATTATTAATCAAAAAGGGTTTCTTTAATAAAAATAATTATGAAAAATTTATATATTCTATTAATAGTTTTTTTGCTATCCCTAACAGCTAAAGGTCAAGATACTTTTTCTATTATAGCCGTTGATCCTGCCACGGGTGATATTGGATCTGCAGGAGCATCATGCGTTGATGGCGCTGCAAATTTTGGAGGTATCATAGACATTATCACCAAAATTATACCTGGCCGCGGAGGTGTAAATAGCCAAGCCTATGTTTGCATCCCTAATTCCAACCTTAACAACGCCATTAGTCAAATGGATAATGGTGCAAGCCCAGATGAAATTATAGCCTATTTATTAGATAATGATTCTTGCAACTCTCAAAATTTTAATCCGGCTTTTAGACAATATGGTATTGCAGACTTTAACACCTCTGGCGAGCCAAGAACTGCAGGTTTCACAGGAGACTCCACCGATGATTTCAAAGAAGACATCCAGGGGCCAACCTATAGTGTGCAAGGAAATATTTTATTAAACCAGACAGTATTAAATAATATGCAAACCAACTTTAACACTGCCAGCGGAACACTAGCAGATAAATTAATGGCAGCCATGCAAGGTGCTAATTTTGCAGGAGCAGATTCCCGTTGTTTGGCAAGGGGCACCTCCTCTACTTCTGCATATTTATTGGTGTATAAAGCAGATGATGATATAGACAACCCTTTTTTACGTTTAAACATAGAAGAAATGCCCTTTGGTGAAGAACCTATAGATTCTTTGCAAATATTATACAATCAATTTCTAGGAGCCAATGACTTTGCTTTAAAAGACAAATTACAGCTGTACCCTAACCCAGTGGATGCAAAGTTTTCCCTAAAATATGAACCGGGAGTGCTTATCAAAAATCTTGGTATAAGTGATTTGCAAGGAAAAATAATACTCAAGCCAAAAATAGAAGCTTTAAATCAAGGAGCGATTACTATAGACACATCATCGCTAATAAAAGGTATTTACTTCTTGAATGTAACTACTGTAAAGGGAATTCAAACAATACAGTTTATTAAAAAATAAAGCCTGTAGAACTTTTAATAGAAAAGGTGCCCTAGTTTGTGCACCTTTTTTTATATAATTTAGTTTTATAATGTGGTTAATTCTGGGTAGAGAGTTGTTGTTGTTCCCAATTTGTAATACCTCCTTGAAGATCAAATATTTTAGTAAAACCAAGCTCTTTTAATATTTTAGATGCTTGTGCGCTTCTGCCTCCTTTTTTACAATACACATACACGGGTTTGTCTTTATCAAGATGTGCTACTTTTTGTTTAAAATCTGTATCTGTTACACAAATGTTTTGTGCATCTTTTAAATGGCTTACAGCAAACTCATCTTTGGTCCTTACATCTAACAGTTGTGCACCAGGGTCTTTTAAAAGCACATCGTACATAGCCTTAGGGGCAATGACCTCTAAAGCTTGAAAAGATGCCTTAGAATTATTTTTTTGTGCATTATTACAAGAAACGGTTGCTATAGTTATCACTGTAGCAAAAATTAAAGTGATGTATTTTTTCATTTTTTAAATTGTTTTTTCTCCTTGCCACTCCATAAAGCCGCCCATAAGATTGTATGCCTTTTCAAAGCCTATAGAATTCATAATCATACATGCTTGACCACTTCTGCCTCCAGATCTGCAATACACATAATAACTTTTTGTTTTGTCAAGTTCTTTAGCTCCCTCCATAAAGGCTCCGGCGTTCATTATATCAAGGTGTTTTGCACCTGGTATATGGCCCTGTTGCATTTCTTGAAGGGTCCTTACATCTAGTAGTATAGCATCAGGATCTGAGGATAGTTGCTGTGCCCATGCTCCTTGAGTTAAATCATTCATTGCAGTAGTATTTTTTTTTTAAAAATAATAATTACCTAGTACATAAACGCAAAAAAAAACAAAAGGTTGCACAGATAAAAAAATGGCACAAAAATAGCTGTTAAAATATACAATAGATTGAAATTTAACAGCCATTTCAATCAATATTTCTTTGCTATCTTTGAACGAACAAAGAGTAAAAACGTTTTGGTTTTTGCTGTTTTAGGAAACAAAAATGTAAAAAATGAATATAGTAGTAATAGATAACTATGATAGTTTTGTTTACAATCTAGTTCATTACCTAGAGGCCTTGGACTGTAAGGTAACGGTTGTTAGAAACGATCGGTTTGATAATAAAAGTTTATCATTTTATGATAAAATACTACTCTCTCCGGGTCCAGGTATTCCATCACAGGCAGGTCTTTTAAAACAAGTTATCACTACCTATGCAGGGAAAAAACCTATTTTTGGTGTGTGTCTAGGACTACAGGCTATTGCAGAGGTATTTGGAGGCACATTAAGCAACCTTCCTGAGGTGTTTCATGGCGTAGCAACAAAAGCAAATATTATTGTTAAGGATGCTCCTTTATTTAAAAACCTAGCACCTGAGATAGAAATTGGAAGATACCATAGTTGGGTTGTAAACAAAGATGATTTTCCTGAGAGCCTTGAAATTACCTCTGAAGACAAGATAGGACAAATCATGTCCCTAAGACACAGAGAACTTGACATAAGAGCCGTGCAGTTTCATCCAGAGAGTGTGCTAACACCGCAGGGAAAACAGATAATCCAAAATTGGGTGGCAATGTAAGTAATGGTTGTTTATAAAAAAGAAAAGATACCCAACTACCTTATAAAAACAGGAGCATGTTCCTTAGTAGTTTCTTGCTGGCTAAATCTATAGCCATCACAATCAAAGCCTTTTATATCATCAAGGGTTTGAGCGTTGGTATTTATAACATAACGAGTCATACTGCCTCTTGCCTTTTTAGCAAAAAAGGAGATGATTTTAAGTTTGCCGTTTTTTAAATCTTTAAATACCGGAGAAATCACAGTACCCTTTATATTTTTAGGCTGGAGTACTTTAAAATACTCTGCGCTTGCAAGATTTAAAAATAATTCTCCCTCTTTTAGTTCTGCATTAATAGCGTCAGTTAAAGTAGTTCCCCAAAACTCATATAAATTTTTAGCCTTGTTAACACTCAAGGTAGTACCCATTTCTAGTCTATAGGGCTGCATAAGATCTAGAGGGCGTAATATACCATACATGCCAGATAAAATACGTAATGTGTCATTAAGAGTATCTATTTTAGACTCCTCAAGATTATAGGCATCTATACCTGTATAGACATCTCCTGCAAAAGCAAATACAGCAGGTCTTGCATTTTGGGGAGTAAAAGGAAGCTTAAAGTCTTTATAACGCAGGTAGTTTAAATCAGCTAGCTTATCGCTAATGTGCATTAAATCACCAATAGCTTTTTTTGATTTACTTTCAAGCTTTTTGTTTAAAAGAGCTGCTTGGTCCAAAAAAAGTGGCTGCGTGGCTCTTTTGGTAGGAAGCTTAGAATCAAAATCTAGAGATTTGGCTGGAGATACAACAATTTTCATACAAGATATATTTTCTATAAAAATAACAAGAAAAAAGAAATTGTACCGCTTTGATTTGTGGTATTAATAAAAAATTAAAAACGATTACTATTGTATTATCTGGTGAGTGGGATGATACTTCACAAAAAATGATTACAACATCGCATTAGTAACCAAAAGAGTTAAGAGAAGTAAAAAAAGCTACAAAACCAAAATATATTGGTTTTGCAGCTTTTTGGTGTAATAATTAAGCTCTCACACTAAATTATAGGCTGGGTCATTAGAAACCTAAAAACGTTTTTATAAAAAAGTATCTAAAATAAAATCTAACTCAGATTGATCATTTTGCAAATGCAAATGTGGTATTTGTGCATCTACGTGCAAGCCCTGAAGCGTTGCTTTGTTATAAATTTCAATGCTGTTTAACTGATGTCTTATTAGATGCTTTACATTCTCTAGGGTTTGGTATGGCACATTATAGTCTATAGCAGTAATTCTAACTCTTCCAGAAAAGTTTTCATATGCAGAGGTAAATGATGCTGTCTCTCTGTTTTTTATGAGTATGTCTTCACTCTCGAGTTGATTAATTTCAACACCTCCATAAAGTCCTACAATCATTTGCTCATCTTGCTCAGAGATGAAAGAATACAAATCAAAGTCAAATTCACTAAAAGTATCATTGAAATCCAAAAAGTCTAAGCTAGAGAGGGGGTCATTCATAGAAACACCTTTTACTTTAGAGCCGTAGAATGACTGAGATAGCAGGTATTGGGTAATAGAACTACCTGCAAAACCATTTCCTTTTATAAAAATCCTATTCGAATCAATATATAATTTATTTGTGTTTGAACGAATAAAATTAAGTACATTTTCCGCATCTCCAAAAGAAGTAGTGACACCTCTATTATCTTGCTCAGAGGTATTTAAAAATCTATAATTCATAGATACAAATGCTATGTTACTAGATAGATATTTATAAATTTCATTGTCTAGGTGATATGCAGCACTTTTATCTCCAGATTTAAAATCACCATCATGTATGTAGAGTATCATATCTTTATAATCAACCACATCTTGCGCAGTCACAGAAAACCCTGGGGCGATTGGTGGGAGAAAGATATCTATAACTTGTCTTTGATCTGTACCATAAGGTACATTTTGATAAAACAGTGTTCCTAAAGGAACATCTATAGCAGGTGTTGCTAAATAATCATTTAAAACAATGCCAGATAGTGCAGTTGTATAATTTTGTTCAGTGTTTTGAGTTAGTGTAGCTTCTTCTGGTGAACAGGAAAAAAGAGCACTAATAATAAGTAAAGGAAGTAGGTTTTTCATAGTAAATAAATTTAATTTGTAAGTTTTAGACTACAAATGTAAATAAAACTATAAATAAAACGATAAAACACCAATATATTCGATGAAATGCACTTTTTTGAGTAAAAAAACCACTTAACAAACTAATTTTATATAAAATATAACTGTATTAAGAAATACTATTTTTAGAATAGTTGCGCCATTTGTGTAAACAAGCTTCCATATCTTGTGGGATTGGAGCTTCAAAACGCATAAACTCATTGGTAGTTGGATGATTAAAGCCAAGGGTTTTGGCATGAAGTGCCTGGCGAGGTAAGATCTTAAAACAATTATCTACAAATTGCTTATACTTACTAAAGGTGGTCCCTTTCAAAATTGCGTTTCCACCGTAGCGCTGGTCGTTAAACAAGGTGTGCCCAATGTGCTTCATGTGTACCCTTATTTGATGGGTGCGTCCTGTTTCTAATTTACAAGAAACCAAGGTTACATACCCCAAGTGCTCTAATACTTTGAAATGGGTTACGGCTGGTTTTCCTTTATCTAGATCATCCTGGTGAATAAACACTGTGTTTTGTAATCTATTTTTTGGGTGACGTCCAATATGCCCCTCTATGGTTCCATGCTCCTCATGCATAGCACCCCAAGCAAGAGCGACATATTCTCGCTCTGTGGTTTTATTGAAAAATTGCTTTGAAAGGTGCGCCATCGCCTCCTCTGTTTTTGCCACTACAAGTAGCCCCGTAGTGTCTTTGTCTATTCTATGAACCAGCCCTGGTCTATCACTACTATTATTTGGCAAGTTATCAAAATGAAATGCAAGTGCGTTAATTAGCGTACCACTATAATTTCCATGCCCTGGGTGCACTACCATGCCAGCTGCTTTATTAACAACAAGTAGCGCATCGTCTTCATAGACAATATCAATGGGTAAATCTTCCGGGGTTAAAAGCATCTCATAGGGCGGATGCTCAAAGAGTACGGTAACAACATCGTTGGCCTTTACTTTATAGTTTGATTTAACTACAATATCATTTACAAATATCTTTCCGTCTTTTGCAGATTTTTGAATTCTATTTCTAGTGGCATTTTCTACTTTATTCATCAGGAATTTATCAACCCTAAGAGGCGATTGCCCTTTGTCTGCTACAAATCTAAAATGCTCGTATAATTCATCACGCTCTGAACCTATATTTTGCAGTCCACTAATTTTCTCCATCTGCATTTTCTTTTGTATTATCCTTTTTTTGCGTTTTAAATCTATTTAAAGAACCATCTCCAACAACAATGTCTATAACAGAGGTCTTCTGCAATTTATCTCCAGTAGCTAGTTTAGTTCCTTTATGGAGGAGCTCCAGTACTTGATCACTTATATGCGGTTTTGTGGTAACAGTTCCAATTTTAAAACCAACAGCCAATAAAGTGGGTTGCCCTTGGCGCAAGGTACGTCCTAAAACTTTTGGGATACTAATTTTTACATATCCAGATGGATTTAAAGCCAAATAAATTTTACGGTCTTGTTTAACCTTGTGTCCTGGTCTTGGCACTTGTTCTATGACAGAGTATTTTGGGTACTGCGGATTGTAGTTTGCGGAATCCATAATCTCTGCTCTTAAACCCAACTCCTCTAGCGCTTCATTTACCTGAACAACAGTCATTTTTGAAAGATCTGGAACGGCTATTTGCTGGCCGTGATTGGTCGTTGTTTTAAGCCACCAAAACAACAAAAAGATAAGCGTAATAAGCACTAAAAGTGTATATAATACTTGCTTAACTAGATTCGCTGTAAAGGAAGACTTCATAAATTTGACACATTGACTATTAATCTACAAAAATATGAAACCTAAAGTTAGTATCTTTCTACCTTTAAAAAATATTTTCGTGAAAGCTTTATATTGCAAACGATAGCAAACATTTATTTATGATATTCTAAGCAATTTATATTTGATATGTATAAAAAAATAGTAGCCATCGCCATGGGCGGTTATTCTAGTGAGTTTGAAATCTCTTTAAAAAGTGGAGAGGTAGTCTATGATGCAATAGACAAAACCTGCTATGAGGTATATAAAGTACACGTGCTGGAAAACAATTGGCACTATGTATTGCCAGATGGTACAAAAGCAGCCGTTAATAAAGAGAATTTTGGATGCTCTTATAAAGGAGATAGTATTGTTCCAGATATAGTTTTTAACACCATACACGGTACCCCTGGAGAAGATGGCATACTTGCTTCTTATTTTGAGAATATAGGCGTAGCACAAACAAGCGCTGGATTTTACCAAGCTGCACTAAGTTTTAACAAACGTGATTGCTTGAGTGTTTTAAAAAAATTCGGGATTAAGTGCGCAAACTCTATTTATATTAACGAGGGAGACACCATAGATACCACAGAAATCATAAAAACAGTTGGCCTACCCTGTTTTGTAAAGCCTAACAGAGCTGGTTCAAGTTTTGGTATTAGTAGAGTACAAACTTCGGAAATGTTACCAAAGGCAATACTTGAGGCTTATAAAGAAGATGCAGAGGTAATTATTGAGAGTGAACTTTTAGGCACAGAAGTATCTGTTGGCGCCTATAAAGATAAAGGGCAAATACAGGTTTTAAACCCTACAGAAATCGTTTCAGAAAATGACTTTTTTGATTATGAGGCTAAGTATCTTGGGAAATCTCAAGAAATAACACCCGCTAGAATTTCAGATAAAGATAAAAAAGCTGTTCAGCAAGTAACAAGGCATATCTATAAACTACTTAACATGGGGGGAGTTACTCGCAGTGATTTTATCATACAAGATGGGATTCCATACTTTATCGAAATAAACACCACACCAGGACTTTCTAAAGAAAGTATTATTCCAAAACAACTTGATGATGCCCAGATACCCTTGACATCTTTTTTTACCATGTTACTTGAAAACGCACTTACAGACTAATTTTTAAAAGAACTTAAACCTCGGCAAGACAACTCCTAGACTTAAAAAGGTATAAAATCTGTATCTTTACTTTATAAAAAAAATATCGTGTCAAACACTTCAAAAAAAATAGCTGTATTTCCAGGATCTTTTGACCCAATAACATTGGGTCATGTTGATATTATAAATAGAGCATTACCGCTTTTTGATACTATCATTATTGCCATTGGCAGTAATGCAACAAAAAATCATATGTGGTCTTTGCGGGATAGAAAAATTGCCATTGAAACTCTTTTTAAAAATAATGATGCTATAAAAGTAGCTGCCTATGAAGGATTAACTGCTACCTTTTGTAAAAGCCAAGGGGCTCAATTTATAGTAAGAGGCCTGCGTAACTCTACAGATTTTGAATATGAGCAAACCATAGCACAAGCAAATGATAAGGTAAATGGGATAGACAGTGTTTTTATAATCTCAAACCCAGAGTATGGTTTTATTTCTTCCTCAATCGTTAGAGACATAGCCAGAAATGGTGGAGATTACAGCAAGCTTGTTCCCTAGTTTAACAAAGTTTTTAGTAGGTAAACAACTTTAAAGTTTACTTAACCTGGGATTTTTTTCTTCTCTTTATCAATGTTAACACACCACCTACCCCTATCAAAACCAAAGAAGGATAAAAAGTAAGCAGCGTTAAAAGACCAAAAGCAAACGCATTACCCGCATCTATAATAGACAAGGCATCTAAAACTATTACTATTAGTAATGGAGCTGATCCAAAAAACAAAAGGCAAAGGCCCACTTGCAGTACTTTATGTAGATTATTCCAGAAAAGTTTAAAACGCATAGCTTGTTTTTTTATGTACAATGTTATATTTAAAGGTACTCCTAATTATCTGATTAAGTACCAGTAAAAAAATAGGGCACAAAAAAACTCCGCTAGTTTCCTAGTGGAGTTTTTTGTGTGTAAGTTAAAATCAACTTATAGCGCAGCTACGTGTTTAGCCATGTTAGATTTTAAGTTAGAAGCTTTATTATTATGAATAATATTTTTCTTAGCTAACTTATCAATCATACCGTTGATAGAAGGCAATGTCTTCTCTGCTTCTTTTTTGTCTTCAAGTTCTTGAAAACGCTTCATAGCATTACGAGCTGTTTTATGTTGGTAACGATTAAGTAAACGCTTTGTTTCGCTACTTCTAATTC
>Ga0209532_1001446_pt1 | contig 18443 bp, 18 predicted proteins | sample COG_02_FD_184746 | JGI IMG/M metagenome (GOLD analysis project Ga0209532, IMG submission 184746) | Pelagic Microbial community sample from North Sea - COGITO 998_met_02 (SPAdes) (version 2) | ecosystem: Environmental > Aquatic > Marine > Neritic zone/Coastal water | place: Helgoland, sampling... | reverse complement strand
TTGGACTAGTTTCAGGAACTTGTTTTGCAGAGATGGGAAACAGGGTTACTTGCGTAGATATAGACCCAGTCAAGATTGAGAAATTAAATAAGGGGATCATTCCAATTTTTGAACCTGGTTTAGAAACGATGGTTTTGAAAAATGTAAAAAATAAGAACTTGTTTTTTACAACAGATTTACATGAAGCTCTTGAAAATTCTGAAATAGCTTTTATAGCGGTTGGAACTCCTATGGGTGATGATGGTTCAGCCGATTTACAATACGTATTAGCCGTAGCCAAGTCTATAGGGCAGTCGATGCAAAAAAGATTGATTGTAGTAGACAAATCTACCGTTCCTATCGGTACTGCAGATAAAGTAAAAGTAACCATTCAAAAAGAGTTAGATGCTAGAGGTTCTGACTTAGCCTTTGATGTGGTTTCAAACCCTGAGTTTTTAAAAGAGGGAGCTGCTATTGCAGATTTTATGAAGCCGGATCGCGTGGTTATTGGAGCAGATTCTGAGATTGCCTTTAAAAAAATGAAAGAATTATACTCTCCTTTTTTTAGATCCCATGACCGTTTTATCACCATGGATATTCGTTCTGCTGAAATGACAAAGTATGCAGCCAATGCGATGCTGGCTACTAAAATTTCTTTTATGAATGAAATTGCCAATATCTGTGAAAAGGTAGGAGCAGATGTCAATCAGGTTCGAGTTGGAATTGGTTCAGATCGGCGTATAGGTTATAGCTTTATTTATCCTGGTGCAGGCTATGGTGGTTCTTGTTTTCCAAAAGATGTAAAGGCACTAACTAAAATAGCAAAAGAGCATGATTATCATGCAAAATTAATAACTGCAGTTGAAGAGGTAAATGATGCACAGAAATTAGTAATAGCTCAAAAAATTATAACCCGTTTTGGAGAAGACTTAACCGGATTTACTTTTGGTTTTTGGGGATTGGCCTTTAAGCCAGGAACCGATGATATGAGAGAAGCACCGGCAATTCATGTAATCAAAGAATTGGTGAGTAGAGGAGCTAAAATCAAGGCCTATGATCCAAAGGCGATTAATGAAGCAAAAGAGCATTATCTCAAAGGAATTCAAAATATAACTTATGCTGATTCTAAGTATGATGTTTTAAAAGACTCAGACGCTCTGGTATTACTTACTGAGTGGAAAGAATTTCGTTCTCCAGATTTTGAGGAAATTAAAGCACAACTGAAAGCTCCAGTTATTTTTGATGGACGAAATCAGTATAACACATTTAAGATTGAGGAAAAAGGATTTGAATATTATCAAATAGGAAAAAAGTAAATGAAAATATTAGTTACCGGCGCAGCTGGATTTATTGGATTTCATACTTGTTTAAAATTAGTAAAGCAAGGTCATGAAGTTTATGGTATTGATAACATTAACGATTATTATGATCCTAAACTAAAGTTTGATCGTTTAAACGAATTAGGGTTTAACGAAGCTGTAACAAAACTCTTTAAAAATGAAGTTCAAAGTGCTAAATTCAATTCTTTACGATTCTCTAGAATAGATCTAATTGATCATGAAAGTATTGATAATTTATTTAAACAAGAGCAGTTTGAAGTAGTTTGTAATCTAGCAGCTCAAGCGGGTGTTCGATATTCTATAGAAAACCCCAAAGCCTATATTGATAGTAATATTTCAGGATTTTTAAACATTCTTGAAGGTTGTAGAAATCATAAAGTAAAGCATTTGGTTTATGCTAGTAGTTCTAGCGTATATGGAGAAAATAAAAAAGTGCCTTTTGAAACCACAGATAATGTAGATCATCCAATTAGTCTATATGCTGCTACAAAAAAGAGTAATGAATTAATGGCCCATACTTATGGACATTCATATGGCTTTAAAACAACAGGATTACGTTTTTTTACTGTTTATGGCCCTTGGGGAAGACCGGATATGGCTTATTACTTATTTGCAGATGCGATCTCTAATAATAGACCTATTAAAGTATTTAATAATGGTGAAATGGAGCGTGATTTTACGTGTATAAATGATATAGTAAATGGTGTTACTAAAATCATTGAAAAGAATATTGACTCAAGAGAACATTATAAAATATATAACATAGGCAATAACAAAACTGAAAGCTTACAAGATTTTATTACAACTATTGAAGAGGCTTTAGGTAGGGAGGCAATTAAAGAACTGCACCCCATGCAACAAGGAGATGTTCCTAGAACTTTTGCAAATGTAGATGAATTAATAAAGGACTATGAATACAAACCAAACACCACAATTAAGAACGGTTTAAGAGAATTTATAGATTGGTATAGAATGTATAATAACAAATAATAGAAATATAGTAGTTTACAATAAAAAAATAAAAAATAAAATAAAAATGAAAGCATTTATAACTGGAGTAACCGGCCAAGACGGGTCCTATTTATTAGAGTTCTTGTTAGAAAAGGGGTATGAAGTTCACGCAATAATTAGAAGATCTTCTGTTTTTACTAGTAATAGAATTCCAAAAAAATATTGGAATCATAAAAATTTCACAAGTTATCATGGTGATTTAACAGATTCTAGTAATCTACATGCCCTAATTTCAAAAATTAGACCGGATGAAGTATACAATTTAGCCGCACAAACACATGTAGGAGTTTCCTTTGAGATTCCTGAATATACAGCTGAAGTTGATGCTATTGGTACATTAAGATTATTAGATGCTATAAGGGATACGGGTGTTAATACTAAGTTTTATCAAGCATCTACCTCTGAGTTATTTGGAGGTTTGCCCGGAACTGAACCACAAAGTGAAATAACTCCATTTTACCCTAAATCACCATATGGTGCAGCTAAATTATATTCATATTGGGTTACCGTCAATTACAGAGAATCTTATGGTATGTTTGCTTGTAATGGGATTTTATTTAATCATGAATCGCCAAGAAGAGGAGAAACATTCGTTACAAAAAAAATAACACAGGCCGTCGCTAAAATATTTAAAGGAGAACAAGATGTGTTAGAATTAGGGAATATTGATGCTAAAAGAGATTGGGGATATGCTAAAGATTATGTGGAGATGATGTGGTTAATGCTGCAGCAAGATAAGCCTGAAGATTTAGTTGTAGCCTCCGGTAAATGTTACACAATTCGAGAATTTACTAAAAAAGCTTTTAACCATGTTGGAATTACTATATCATGGAAAGGTGAAGGAGAAAATGAAATCGGTATCGACACTAAAGACGGTAGAACATTAGTTAAAATTAATCCAAAATATTGTAGGCCAGCAGAAGTTGAATTGTTATTAGGTGATGCGTCTAAAGCAAAAAAAGTTTTAGGCTGGGAATCAAAAACAAGTTTAGATGAACTTGTTAAAATAATGGTTGACTATGATCTTCAACATAATGATTACGGTTTTGATTAATTTAACTTAAAAAATATGTATAACGATTTTAAAATAAAATCCTCTTCAATTTTTCCAGAGGTGAAAATTATTACACCTGACGTATTTGAAGATAATAGAGGTTTCTTATTTACTGATTATTTAGATTCATTTTTTAAAGATGAATTTACTCCAAGTCTTAATTTTGTGCACAGTAAAAATGCTCATAACAATGCAAAAGTATTGAGGGGTATTCATGGTGATTTTGATTCATATAAATTAGTAGAATGTTTATACGGAGAAATTTATCAAGTTGTTGTGGATTGTAGAGAAGATTCTCCAACTTTCTTAAAGTATGATAGTTTTATTCTAAACCACTTAAATCCCAAAATGATTTTAATGCCACCCGGTTTTGGAAATGCGTTTCTAGTTACCTCAGATTATGCTGTCTATAATTACAAATTAGCATATGACGGTATTTATAATGACCATGACAAACAGTTTACCTATAAGTGGAACGATAAAAGAATTAATATAGATTGGCCAATTAAAGATCCAATTTTATCACATAGAGACAAATAAAAGAATAATATGAGAAAAATTAATGATTCTAAAGGAAATCTACTTTGTATAGTTTATAAGGATGAAGATTGGGTTGAAGGGTTAAATTTTATAACAGACAATAGTCTATTTATTCAAGTAGGCAGTTGGTGGTATCAAAATGGTAAAAATCTAGCAAAACATAAACATAATATAGTTCCTAGAGAAGCAAATATTACACAGGAAATGGTTTATGTAAAATCTGGATCCATGCTGGCTACTATTTTCGACCAAGAAATGAACTTTATTGAAGAAGTAGTTTTAAAAGAAGGAGACATGGCTATCATGGCATATGGAGGTCATGGGTATAAAATTTTAGAGGATAATACTAAAATTATAGAAGCTAAAAATGGACCCTTTGTAAGTGTTGAAGTAGATAAAGTGAAATATGAGTGATTTAGAAAATAATGAAGTTAAAACATATTTGAAGAAAAAACGTAATCTATAGAACGATTAGAAATAGATAATTTCATTAAACTAATAAAAGTATGAAAAGAAAATTTAAAGAAATAGGAGAAGACGTATTCATACATGATGATGCGCTTATTAAGCATGAAAACAAATGTACGATAGGTAATCATGTAGCAATTGATAAAGGCTGTAAATTTTCCACCGTTATGGAGATTGGAGATTATATACACATTGCACCTGACGTGGTTACTATTGGAGGAAATAAAACTAAAGTTATTTTAAAAGATTTTTCTTTTGTTGCAGCAGGAACAAAAATAGTTTGTGGAAGTGAGGATTACACTGGAAAAGGCTTAGTAGGTCCTACAATTCCTGTTGAGTATAGAGAATTAATTTTTAATGATGTTACTTTTGAAAAGTACTCGGGATGTGGAGTGAATTGTTCTATTATGCCTGGTGTAACTTTTGGAGAGGGTGCTATTCTTGGAGCTAATTCATTAGCAGTAAAAAACTTAGAACCATGGACTATTTATGTAGGAAGCCCTGCAAAACCAATAAAGAAAAGAGTTCCTGAAGGCAAAATGTTAGAAGGTATGAAAGATTTATAAAAATAAAATATAATGGAATTTATTAATCAAATGGAACCGTGGTTTGATGACCAAGAACAGAAGGCCTTAAATAAATATATGGGCGAAGGAGGCTGGGTTACAGAGTTTAAAAAAACTTTTGAATTTCAAGACCTCATAAAAAAATTTACTGGAGCCAAACATTGTTTTGTAGTTAACAATGGAACTATAAGTCTTACTATAATGGCAATGGCTGCTGGAATAAAAGCTGGAGATGAGGTTTTAGTGCCGAATTACACAATGGTAGCAACACCTAATTCATTAAAAATGTTTGGTGCTGAGCCTAAGTTTGTAGATGTAGATCCAAAGACCCTTTGTATTTCTCTTGAAGAAATAAGGAAAAATGTATCATCAAAGACAAAGGCAGTCTTTTTAATGAATGCAAATGGTAGATATCCGTCAGATATTAATGAGATTGTTTCCTATTGTAAGAATAATAATCTTATTCTTCTAGAGGATAGTGCACAAGCTTTAGGCTCTTTTTACCCTGATGGAATACATCAAGGAAGAAAAGGAATTGCAGGAAGTTTTTCTTTTTCAGCTCCAAAAATTATTTCTACCGGTCAAGGAGGAGCAATTATTACAGATGATGATGATTTAGCATACAATGTATCAAGACTAAAAGATTTTGGACGTTCTGGTGGTGGGAATGACATACATGAAATGATAGGATTTAATTTCAAATTTACAGATATTCAGGCTGTAATTGGAATTGTTCAAATGAAAAAACTTGACTGGAGAGTGAATAGAATGAAAGAAATTTATAGTAGATACAAGGACAATCTTTCAGATCTTTCTCAAGTTAAATTTTTTGATCAAGATTTAAAAATTACAACTCCTTGGTTTATTGATGTTAAGGCTGATGATAGAGATGAATTAATGGTCCATCTAAAACAAAATAAAATAGGTTCTAGAGTTATGTACCCACCAATAAATAAACAACAAGCATACAATTTAAAAGGTGAACACATCGTTTCCAATGAAATTGGAGCTAAAGGTTTGTGGCTCCCATCATCTTCCAAATTAACAAACGAACAGATAGATTATGTTTGTGAACAAATAAATCAGTTTTATTAAAAAAATAGTTTTTATGCAAAATACTGATATTGCCATCGTTATTTTATCATGTGATAAATTTAAAGTAACATGGGAGCCTTGTTTTAATCATTTATTTAATTCTTGGCCTGACTGTTCATATCCTGTTTATTTATTAAATAATTTTATTTCTTCGGAAGATGAAAGGTTAAAAGATCTGTTAGTTGGTGAAGATCTTAATTGGTCTGATACATTAAAAAAGGGTTTATCGAAAATCAAGGAAAAAAGAGTCTTTTTTATTTTTGATGATAGTTTTATTACTAGATTTAATTTAGAAGAAGTTAAATTAATTTTTAAGATTACTATTGAAAATGATTTGGATTCGGTAGCTCTTCGAAAAAGAGTATTTGATAGTGGCAAACGTTTTAATGAAAAAATATATAAGATAAATCCCACTGCAAAATATCGTAACTCTCTATTTCTAAATTTAATTAAAAAAGATCTGCTATTAAGTTTATTAAAGTCAGGTGAAAATGCCTGGCAATTTGAAAAAGACGGAAATAAAAGAAACGAAAAATTTGATTTTTATTCAGTTTATAACTCCAAATTAGTTACTTATGAACATGGTATAGTTAAAGGAAAATGGCTGCCAAAAACGTATAGCTATTTAAAAAATAATGGTTATTTATTAAACGGAAATCCATTTGAAAATCACAGTAAATTTAAAATGTTCACTATGAAAATATACACCATAATATTTCATATAGTACATAAATTTACACATCTACTTAAATAAATTTACATACTTAAATAACAAATGATAAAAAATACTTTGTTAGTTACAATTTGTCTTATTTTAAGTAGTGTTTTGGGTTTTGTAGCACAAATAGTTTTTGTTAGCTCTTTTGGAGCATCAGGGCAGATGGATATTTATTTCACTCTATTATCCATTCCCGCTGTTATAACAGGAATTTCTCCTATGATTTTTTCATCAGTTTTAATACCAACCTTTGCAAAGTTCAAGTCAAACCAACTAGAACTTAATAAGTTTATTGATTCAATATGGAAAATCATATTGATTTCCGCAATTTTATTTACCACAATTGGTTTTTTTATATCCGCTATTAATATGGATCTATTTATTTCTGAAACTCAAGAGGATTTAAGAAATACAGGTATTCAAGTTTCTTTGATGATTTGGATCGGATCTGGCTTTATCATTATGTCAAGCTATTTATCAGCTATATTAAATTACAATAAACAATTTTTTAAAGTAGCCTGGACTTCACTATTGCCTGCTTCTTTTATGATTATTATTGTATTGTTATTTCATGAAAAATTGGGAGTACGTAGTATTTCACTTGGATTTTGTATTGCATTTATGCTTCAATTTATTTATTTTTTTAAAGCCTCAAAAATTTCTTTAAACTTCTTTAATTTTAACATAAAAAAAATACCTTACAAAAAACTATTATTAAAGCAATCTTTTTTAGTTATCTTATCCCTACTGCCGTTTACAATACTTGCGCCAATAGCTTTTTTTTGGGCTTCTCAACTTGAAACTGGAAGCGTTTCCTATTTAGGATATTCCCAAAGTTTTGCGGGTTTTTTATCTGTGGCTACAAGCATGGGAATTTCAATGGTTTCATTCCCTGAATTGGCAGATAAATTTGCTAATGAAAAAGGGGAATCATCGTTATATAAATTTGAACAAACGTTAAGATATGTATTATTATTAACTATGTTTGCTGCAGGGGCATTTATTGCTTTAAAAATACCAATTCTTACCCTTTTTTATCAAAGAGGTTCATTTAATGCTAAATCAGTAAATAATCTGGCAAGTGTAGTTCCATGGTATCTTTTAGCTGCTGTTTTTGTCGCGGGTTTAAACTTGTTAAGAACACTTTTTTATTCAAGAGGAGAATTTAAACATATTGCCAGGCTTGGATTAATAACTCCAGTTATCTTTTTTGTGCTTGCAGGTGTTTTAAAAGAAAATTTTTTATTTGTCGGAATTGGAATAGCATACGCATTGACCTTAGCAGTTCTGTTTTTTATGACCGTTTATTTAGCAAAAAAGAACGAAGTAATGTTTTTAACTAATAATTTTTTATTTTTTATTTTTAAAAACGCTATTGCTGTTATAATCGCTAGCTTTTCGGTAAATTTAATTTTACCATTTATTTTTAATAGTACTTCACAACTACTTTCAATTGTCGGTTGCCTAGTTATCTTTTTATTTGTATATCTTTTATCTTCTAAATTTATATGTAGATTAAAAGAAATAGATGAAATCACATCGTTATTAATGATTAAGTTTAAATCAATAAATAAGTCTTAATGCTGCCTTTATTTTTAATAATAATTTTTTCATTATTTGTTTATTATAGCATAAAAGTTATGATAAAAAGGGGGCATGATCTTTATGCGTTATCTTTTTTTAGTCTTTATATTTATACAATTTTTGCTCAAATTGGATATGCATATTACCCTGAATTATCCATTGTAGTTGGCGCCTATTTTGGTCCAACGCTATTTTATAAGTATTGGGCTTTTATGTTTTTTTCATTTGTTTTTAGTTTTTTATTATACAAAAAGTTTAATTCTAAAAATGACAAAAGATACATTTATAGCGTAAGTCCAGCAAGTCGAAATTACGGTGAATACTTTTTTTTCTTAATTGTTATTCTACTTTACTTAACTCTAAATCTATATTTTTATAGTAACAGGGGACTTTTCGGATATGGGGGAGGGAAAACAATGGGGGGTGCATGGTTTGGAATTGGTTTTTTAGTTTTTCAAACTTGTACTTTTATATTATTTACACTATTTAGGGATAAATCAAATAAAAGTAAAAAACGAATATTTTCATTTATACTATTTATTCTTTGTTTTTTATTTTTTTTACAAATTTCTATTACCGCAGGTTCAAGAAGTCATATTCTTTATTTTTTTATTGGCATCGCTTTTTATGAACTATCCCCAATATTTAATACCATTAAATACGAAAAAAGAAAAGTATTGACATTTCTAGCAAGTGGCCTTTTGGTATTTAGTGTTTTATCGACATTACGAACAGTTAGAAACCAAGGGACAGAAACTAGCTTTTCTTCAATTTATAATTTTGATAGCAGTGATTCAAAAACTTCAGATGATGATTTGTCTTCTATTATATTATTACAAGATTATTTTCTGCCATCTCATACTTTATTTGTCTCAATGAATCATAAAATTATTGATCCAATTGAGGTATTCAAATCTAATTTTGCAAATTCATTGATTTTTTTTAATTATCCATTCTTGACCACTACGATTTTGTTGCGGGGGCTAGGAATTGACAACGATCGTGGAGTGGGTTGGGCATATCATTATTTTGTAGAAGGATATAATGCTATGGGACTTCTTGGAGTATTCTACAATGCTTTATTCTGGAATTTAGGTATGGCTTTTTGGATTAGATTAGCTCGATCAAATAACAGAAGGATTAATGTAGCTATTTTTGCTATGTTAGCATTAATGATAGTATCTACAATGAAAGCTCAAAATTCTGCATTCATTCGCAACTATTGGTTGATTTTACTCCCTGCATTATTATTACTTACATTAGCTAATAATCAGAAGATTGCATTTTTTAAAAAGAAACGATTACATAACAAATGAATAAAAAAATTGTATATGTCACTTCTCTCTTCCCCTTTGGAAAATCCGAGATTTGGGCAGCTAATGAACTAAACTCACAATTAGAGCTAGGGAATGAAATAATTATTATTCCAAGAACCGGAAAAGGAAAAATAATGAACAAGGATGCAGTTAAATTTAATACAAACTTAATTGATTTACCATTTTTCAATTGGTCTATTTTTATTTTTCTTATAAGGACAATTTTGCTTAAGCCTTTTCAGTTTTTAAAACTTTTAATTGAAATCATCAAACAATCAAATTCCATTATTGATTTTATCAAAGGAATAATAATTTTACCAAAATCTCTTTTTTTAGCAAAAATCCTTAAACACAGTGCAATTGATCATATCCACTCATTTTCAACTACTTCAACTGCTGTTATGGCATTTATACTATCTTCAAATTTAAAAGTACCTTGGAGTTATACACTTCATTCATCATCAATCGTAAATTCAAATTATAAAAAATCTTTACTTTTTCATTCACGTTCTGCATCAAAATGTAGAACAATTTCAGATATAACTAGAAATGATTTATCCAATTTTATAGGTCCTTCTTTATCAAAAAAAGTAGCTATGGTTCACTTAGGAGTTGATCTAAAAGGATTTAAAAAAGAAAAAACTATTATTAATAATCCAGTTATAATTGCGACACCGGCAGAATTAAAAGAGCATAAGGGACACGTTTATGCGATTGAAGCAGCCAAAAAATTAATTGACATGGGAGTTTTTAATTTTAAATGGTTTTTTTATGGCAGTGGACCATTGTTAAATGAGCTCCAAAAAAAAGTAAAAGAATTAAATTTGATTAACCATTGCTATTTTCCTGGAAATATTGATCACTACCAGCTCTTAAATAAATACCAAAATAATGAAGTTGATATCGTTGTTAGCTCTTCAATTAGTATTTTAAATGTTTTTGAGGGGATTCCTGTTTCATTAATGGAGGCAATGTCGTTTGAAATTCCAGTAATTGCTACCGATTGTGGTGGGACTAAGGAACTAGTTGATGGTCAGTCTGGTATTTTAGTAAATCAAAATGATTCTGAAGTCATTGCAAAAGCTATTTTTAAATTAATTGATAAGCCTGAATATAGAAAAAAAATAAGCAAAAATGGCAGAAATAAAATAAAGCAAGATTTCGATACATTGAAAAACGCTAATGAATTAATTAAACTATACTAATTAAAAAAAAATATGAAAAAAAATCCAATTCTTACTTTTAAAGTATTTCTCTTTCGTGTTTTTAAACCTTTGGAAAGGATTTTCGCATACAATAGAAAGAGGAGAGATAAATGGATGATAAAGCAGGCAAATAATATACCTAATGGCTCAAAGGTTCTTGATGTTGGAGCAGGTGGTTGCCCACATAGAAAGCTTTTTAGTCATTGCGAGTATTTTACGCAGGATTTTGTTCAATTATCAGGTGTGCAAATTCAAAACCAAGCGGGTTATGGCAAGATAGATTTTGTTAGTGATATCCTAAATATTCCCGTTCCTGATAAATCATATGATGTAATCTTATGTACTGAAGTAATTGAGCATATTCCAGATCCTATTTCTGCAATTAAAGAAATTTCACGTATACTAAAACCATGTGGGACTCTGTTGATTACAGCTCCACTACAGTCAGGGTTACACCAAGAGCCATATCATTTCTATGGCGGATACACTAAATATTGGTATCAAAAATTTCTCACCGAAAATAATTTCTCTGATATAAATATTGAGCCAAATGGTTCGCTATATACAACTTATTTTTCTTTGGGATTGACTACATTTAAATCATTTCTTGAAATAATGGTCGAAGATAAAAATCTACTTCGTAAGCTAATTGCTATCATATCATTAATCATTTTTTCTCCAATTCTTTTAATTCTAAATCCAATATTCTCTTTTTTATGGGAAAGTGTCTTTCAGCGAGAAGGGTTTACTGCAGGTTATCATGTTTTAGCAAAAAAATCTTCATAAATTATATATTAATAAAATTAATTCAATTTGAAAACTTCATTACTTATAAGTATATATAGAAAAAACACTAATGAGGAATTAAATCGTTGCTTTGATAGTATAAAAAATCAAATACATATTCCAAATGAAATTATTTTAGTAATCGATGGACCAGTTGAAGAGTCAGTTTTCTTTGATATTAAAAAATGGAGTGAAGTTTTACCAATTAAGATTTTTAGGTTAGATGCAAATATGGGTTTGGCATATGCGCTTAATTATGGGATGAAACTATGTGCTAATGATTGGGTTTTTAGGATGGATATAGATGATGTATGCGCTAAAGGTAGGTTTATAAAACAAATAAATATTATTAATTCAAATACTGAAATAGATATACTTGGAGGAAATATTTTATGTTTTGAATCCTTCTCTAATTTTTTTTCTGGTAGGACAGTTCCTAGTACGTTTAAAAAAATCCGAAAATTTATGAAGTTTAGAAACCCCGTGAATCATCCTAGTGTTTTTTTTAATAGAAGAAGAATTTTAGATATAGGGGGTTATCCAAAAGCAAGACTTGGACAAGATTATTTACTTTGGATTAATGCTGTAATTAATGGTTTAAAAATAGAGAACACTAAAGATGTATTAGTTTACATGCAGGTAGATAAAAATAGTTATTCAAGAAGAGGTTTAAGAAGCTTAAAATATGACACTTATCCATACTTCTTAATGTATAAAAATAAAATAACTAATGTATTTGAACTTTTTGTAGGACTCTCAATAAGGTTCACTTATTGTGCTTATTGCTCAATCAGATCATTAATTAACACATGAAAATTTGATGAAATTATTGAAAAAATAGTAAATAAATTTACAACAAAATGAAAAAAGAAAATCTAGTATGGTTTGATGGAAATATAATACCTCAAAGTGAAGCTAAAATTAATATTTTGACGCCAACAAGTCAGTTCGGTGCTAATGTTTTTGAGGGTATAAGAGGCTATTGGAATGATAAGAATCAAAAATTATATATTTTTAGATTAGAAGATCATACAAAAAGATTATTAAATTCAATAAAAATGATGAGATTTGAAGATAAATATTCATTAGAATATTTAATTAAAAGTCTTAAGGATACAGTTATTAAAAATAATTTTAGAGAAGATATAGCGATCAGGCAAACTGTGTTCCTAGATGGAAATGGAAGCTGGTCTGCGACTTCTCCAATAAATATGTTCATTGCACCCATTGTTAAAAAAAGGATGGTTACCAAGGATGAAAATGGATTAAACTGTTGTGTGAGTTCTTGGGAAAGAGTAAATGATAATTCCTTATCTCCAAAAATTAAGGTGGGTGCTAATTACATGAATAGTAGAGCAGGACAACTAGAAGCAATAAGAAATGGTTATGATTTTGCTGTTTTTTTAAATGACGCAGGTAAAGTCTCAGAGGGACCTGGGGCATGTATATTCATGGTTAGAGATAATGTGTTGGTAACTCCACCCACAACTGCATCAATTCTAGAAAGTATAACAAGGGAAACAATCATTGAGTTAGCAGAAAATGAATTGAACATGAAAGTCGAAGTGAGAGATGTAGATAGGACTGAGCTCTATATCGCTGATGAGTTGTTTTTTTGTGGAACAGCAGTAGAGGCTGTGCCAATCATTTCTATGGATAAAATTAAAGTTGGAAATGGTAAAATAGGACATCACACTCAACAAATAATTGATGAGTATTTTAAGATAGTAAGAGGAGAAAATAAGAAATATTTACATTACTTAACTCCTGTAAAAAATGATTGATAATAACTACACAAAACTTGTTCATGAAGAATTAAAAAATATTAATTCAGAGGCAGTTTATATTTCAAAACCAGAAAATTTTGAGTCTGAATACGACTTATTAATTAAATCTTTTAGAAAGCATTATGATAATGTAAATATTGCTTATTCTCTTAAAACAAATTACATCCCTGACTTTTTAAATATTGTTAAAAATAAAAAAGGTTATGCAGAAGTAGTTTCAATTATGGAGCTTGAATTGGCCCTAAAAGTAGGCTTTTCACCCAAAAATATTTTTTTTAATGGGCCGTTTAAGCACAAGAAAGAAACTCAAGAGTTTCTTTCTTTAGGTGTACTCGTGAATCTCGATTCTTATGATGAATTTAAATGGATTGAAAAATTTGCTAACGAATCAAAAATAAAATGTCGAATAGGCATTAGGTTAAACTTTAATTTATCTGAAAATCCATCAAGATTTGGGATTTCTGTAAACGATAAATCAATTCAAGAAATAATTACAAAATCTAATTCAAATAAATATTTGTCTTTTGAAAGTTTACATTATCATTATGCCCCAAGAAAATTGTCTATTTGGAAAGCTTGTGCTAAAGAGTTTGTTTCTTTTTTAGATAATTTAGATTTAACAATTATCTCTAAATTGAAGTTTATAAGTCTTGGTGGAGGGATGTTTAGTAGAATGGATAATTATATCCAAAAACAATTACCCTTTGATATACCTGATTTCGATGAATATGCTAACAATTCAGTGAAATACTTAGTTGATTATTTTAATTCAAAACCGGATTTATCTGTTACACCTGAAATATTGATAGAACCAGGAACAGCATTAGCATCTAAGGCTTTAGATTTTGCAGTTCAAGTTGTCAGTATTAAAAATATTAATGACGAATTTTATATAAATACCTCTGGGAGTAAATACAATATGAACCCTTCTCCGAACAGAATTAATAGTCCTGTAGAAGTTTATAATTCAAATATTAAGAATGCTATTCATGTCAAAAAAGTTAAATTATCAGGATATACTTGTATAGAATCAGATATAATTCATGATGACTTTAGTGGAGATGTAGCCAAGGGTGATACGATTATATTTAAAGAAGTTGGTGCCTATTCAGTTGTAATGAAGCCCCCATTCATTTTACCCGACGTAGCAATTATTCAATTTAACAAGATCACAAACTGTTATGATTTAATTAGAGTGAAACAAACATTTAATGATGTATTTCACAATTTTAAATTTTTAAAAAATGATTAATCTTTTTTATATAACAAATAATATTTCAGAAGCACAAATAGTAGATAAACTTGATATTGATTGGATATTTATTGATTTAGAAACAGTTGGTAAAAAAGACAGACAGATCGGACGTAATACAGTAATGTCGGCTCATTCAATTAGAGATGTTAAGAAAATAAGAAGAGTAATTGATAATACAAAAATTTTATTGAGGTGTAATCCAATCGGCATCCACTCTAAAAAAGAAATAGAAGAAATAAATAAGACTTCTGGAATAGATATGGTTATGTTACCATTTTTTAAAACAGTTAAGGAGGTTAAAATTTTTATAGAGTTACTTGATACTTCAAAAGTTGAACCGACCTTATTAATTGAAACGACTAGTGCAATAAAAAATTTAAATGATATATTAAAATTATACCCATTTAAGTATGTCCACATTGGCCTTAATGATATTCATATTGAAAGAAATACAAGTTTAATGTTTGAGCCTTATGTTGATGGTTTATTAGATAAAGCGGTATCTATCTTAAGAAGTAATAATCAAAAATTTGGTATTGGTGGTATTGGTAAAATTGGTTCAGATTTACTGCCTTCCCCTGAATGTGTGATAAATGAACACACAAGATTAAAATCTTCTGGAGTAATTTTATCTAGATCATTTAAAGGTAATTTTAGTGAGGAATCAAAAGAACTTTTTGAAACTGAACTAACACAATCGGTGATTAAATTTAGAAAACAAGAAAAATATTCTAAAACATTGGATGAAAAGCAGCTTTTAGAAAATTATGATTTAATGAAAAATGATATTAATAAAGTAGTAAAAAATATAAATGAAAATAAATAAATACAATAATTTAGATTTTAATGTTGATATAGAGTTAAATAGTATTTTACTGACTAAACAAATAAAAGATAAAAATATATTAATTATTGGTGGTGCTGGGACTATAGGTTCTAATTATACAAAACAGATTTTAAAGTTCAAACCTTATAAAGTAATTATAGTTGATACTAATGAGAATGGATTGACAGAATTAACTCGAGATCTTAGAAGCTCAGATTCTTTAGATTATGGTCCTGAGTATATTACATATCCAGTAAACTTATTGAGTGATACATTCAACAAAATTTTTATTTCAAATGAGTGGCATATTGTAGCAAATTTTTCTGCACATAAACATGTTAGATCAGAAAAAGATAAAATTTCAGTGGAAGCCTTAATTAAAAATAATGTTTTTGGTGCTATAAAACTACTTGACCTTTGTGAAGTATACCCTCCAAATTATTTCTTTAGTGTATCCACTGATAAAGCAGCAAATCCTGTGAATATTATGGGTGCTTCTAAAAGCCTAATGGAAAAGTTAATACTCTCCAGAAAAGATAACTTTAGAGTTTCAACTGCGCGATTTGCCAATGTAGCTTTTTCAAATGGAAGTTTATTAGATGGTTTTATTTACAGGTTAAAAAAAACACAACCGCTGTCTTGTCCAGAAGACATCAAACGCTTTTTTGTAACTCCAGAACAGTCAGGTCAAATATGTTTACTAGCAACTTTTTTAGGAGATACTGGTAATATATTTTTTCCAAAATTAGATTTCTACAAAGATCAAATATTTTTTAAAGATATTGCATTAGATTTTCTTAAAGAAAAAGGATTAGAGTCAGTTTTAGTTGATTCAGAAAAGTTGGCAAAAGAATTTAAATTCTCTAAATACTCCAAAAAATACCCCATTTATTTTTTTAAAACAGATACTTCTGGTGAAAAAACGTATGAGGAATTTTATACAGAGGAAGAAAATTATGATACAGATAAACATAAAACATTGGGTTTTATAAAATCTTTAAAAGTAGAATTATCTTTCAAACAGGTTGAAAAAGATTTTCTTGATATTTTTAATAAACCCAACTCTACAAAGTTGGATATTGTTAATGTTATCAAAAAGTATGTACCTGATTTTAAGCACGTAGAAACTGGTAAAAATTTAGATCAAAAAATGTAAATTATGTATAATTTTGCTAAGCGCTCATTAGACATTATAGTTTCCTTTATCGTTATTTTTTTATTGCTACCTTTTCTTCTTCCTATATGTATAGTTTTAAGATGTACGGCAGAAGGTGAGATTTTTTATTTACAAGAAAGAATGGGACTTAAAAACCATAAATTCAAGATTTTTAAATTTGCTACAATGTTGAAAGATTCTTTAAACTTAGGAACTGGATCTATAACATTGACGGGGGATTTTAGAGTTACGAGTATTGGTAAATATTTGAGGTCTTCTAAAATTAATGAGTTACCCCAGTTATATAATATTCTAAAAGGTGATATAAGTATAGTTGGTCCAAGACCAGTTTTAGAGCAAGATTGGTTGTTATATCCCGATACTATTAGAGACAAGATATATGATGTTAAACCAGGTCTTACAGGAATTGGTTCTATAATATTTAGAGACGAGGAATCAATTATTTCATCTGTTACAGATGAAGATCCGCAAGAGTTTTATAAACGAGTTATAGCACCTTATAAAGGGGAACTGGAAATGTGGTATCAATCAAATAATTCTTTTTTCTTAGATTTACAATTAATTTTCATGACTGCTTGGGTGATTTTAGTTCCAACTTCAAAACTTTATGAAAAATGGTTTAAAGATTTACCAAAGCGAAGTTTTTAAAAAAATATAAACTATGCCATTCGATCCAAATTCAGCAAAGAAAGCAGGAAAAAAATCTAAAAGAGGTCCCGCAAAAAAAGAAGGACCTTCCATTAAAGAAAAAATGGAATTGCTCTATGAAAAAGTACTGGATGATCTGCTCGTAAACCAAGAAAAACTTACTAAAACAGAACGGGTAAAACTCTTTGTAACCCTTTCTAATTATATCTTTCCAAAAACAAAGTCTGTTCGAGATCAATTTACCCTTGAACAATTAAAAGAAAAAAGTGAAGATTTCTTTAATCAAGATCCAGATCCTACCAAATAACACCCGCCTGTTGCATAAATAAATCTGCCAGTGCATCTTTATTTTGATGTGTACCAATATAAGTCAGAAAAGTACTTTCTTTAGAATGCCCGGTAATATTCATTAGTAGCGGTGTTTCAATCTTCCCATAATAATTTGACGCAAATGAGCGCCTCATAATGTGTGAGGTTATAAATTCATGCTTTGGCGCAGTTACAATTTCCTTCCTTCGAGTCTTCGGGTTATTCTTAAACCCAGGCACCAATTCATTTATCCCAGCCATTCTGCAAAGTGCTTTGATTTGTTTATTAAAGACCACTTGAGAAACTTTTCTTGGAAATTCATTCTCTAGAATTTCAATTACTAAAGGGTCACCAACTCCAACAGTCACCGCTTTCTTTGTCTTTTGTTGAATTATATCAATATACAATCCAGTTGCTGCTTTTCTAAGATTATCCTTACTCAACTTTAACAGATCTGAGACCCGCTGCCCAATACAAAGCCCGATCAACAGCCACCTATAACTATCTGCATATACTTCAGTGATCTGCTGTAATCCCTTTAATGCTTTTATCTCTGATGGATTTAAAATATGAAGAATTCGATCGGAACTTTTCTGTTTAAATGACTCAATATAATTGGAATAGGGGTGAATTTCCAAGCCGCTTTTCTCTGCATCTCTCAAAATAATCTTTAATAATTTTAAGAGCTGACCGCAGTAATTATCACTATACTGCTGCTCAATTTTTAGAAAACGTGTAAAAGATTCGGCGGTATATTTATCTATAGAGTTCAAATACAG
>Ga0209532_1001441_pt1 | contig 18484 bp, 18 predicted proteins | sample COG_02_FD_184746 | JGI IMG/M metagenome (GOLD analysis project Ga0209532, IMG submission 184746) | Pelagic Microbial community sample from North Sea - COGITO 998_met_02 (SPAdes) (version 2) | ecosystem: Environmental > Aquatic > Marine > Neritic zone/Coastal water | place: Helgoland, sampling... | reverse complement strand
TGCTTCCATCTGCATAATGCAAACACCCGTCGCCGCATCGCCCGCCATAATCGCGCGATGGATCGGCGCGGCCCCACGCCAACGCGGCAACAAACTCGCATGAATATTCAAACACCCACGCTTGGGTGCATCCAAGATCACCTGTGGCAAAATCAAACCATAGGCCACAACAACCGCAACATCTGCATTCAACGCGGCAAACGACGCAACATCGTCGCTCTCTTTAAAATTCAACGGATGACGCACATCCAAACCCAATTCATCAGCACGCTTATGCACAGGCGTCGGGCGATCTTTCTTCCCACGTCCCGCGGGGCGGGGCGGCTGACAATAAACGGCGGCAATATCATGCCCTGCCTCGATCAACGCATCCAATACAGGCACAGAAAAATCAGGCGTACCCATAAAGACCACACGCATCAGATCAGCCCCTTTTTCACCAGCTTTTGGGATTTCGAAATCAACATCTTACGTTTGGTGGCACTTAAGCGATCAAAGAACATACGCCCGCTCAAATGATCTACTTGGTGTTGAACAGATGTGGCCCACAGGCCGACAAAATCACGTTCGACTTGATCACCATTCTCGTCCATAAACTCAACAGTCACGGCACGCGGGCGTTGCAAATTCGCCCAAACGCCGGGTAAATTCGGGCTGCCCTCTTGGTGTTCGCGCATAACACCAGACGCGTGCAAAATCACAGGGTTCGCCATGCGTACTGGCTTTTCTTTTCCGTCACCGGCATCCACAACAGCCAAGGCGCGCGTAATGCCAATCTGACAGGCCGCCAACCCAACACCGGGCATGTCATACATGCTGTCAAACATATCACGCCAAATTTCGCGCTCCACATCCGTAATCGCATCCACCCGATCACAAACCACCGATAATCGCTTGTCGGGAAACGGAATAAACGCGCGAACGGCCATCAGCCCAGCGCCAATTCTTTTTTGTACTTCACCATCTTTTTGGTCATCATCGACCGCTTCATGCGCGTCAAATGATCGATAAACAAAATACCATTCAAATGGTCCAATTCATGTTGCGCACATGTCGCCCACAATCCATCAAACTGTTGCTCATGTGGCTTACCATCAATATCCAAAAATGACATGCGCACAGCGGCTGGGCGCTCTACATCCTCGAACAATTCAGGCAGGGATAAACACCCTTCCGAATGCACATTCAAATCATCCGACGTCCATGTGATTTCAGGATTAATCAAAACCAACGGCTGATCATCCGTGTCACCATCGGTACAATCCATCACGAACACTCGCGCCATTGATCCGACTTGGGGCGCCGCCAAACCAACACCGGGCGCATCATACATAGTTTCCAACATCGCATCAGCCAACTTGCGGACCTCTGCATCGACAGTGCCCACAACATCACAGGTCTTTTTCAGACGCGGATCAGGGTGCAAAAGAATAGGTAAAATAGACATATCTGCGATGTAGGACATATCCGAATTGGTATCAAGACTTTCCCCTAAATAACTCCAACCACTAAATTTTGATCCAGCGCAAAGTCATGTCAATCCAAGCGCGTTAAAGCACATCAAAACCACGCATAGGACACACATGGAAACCCTTCTTGAAGCCTACGGCGAAGCCGCTGTTTTGTTTGCCTTTGGTGGATTCGTTGGCCTTATTTTTGGCGCGGCGGCCTATCGGTCAGAATTCTGCCTACGCGCCGCAACGATCGAGGTGGCCAACGGCCAATTCGGCAAACGCCTATCCATCTGGCTTGTGGCCTTTTGCGCCGCCGTCTTTGGCGTGCAATCCGCCATCGCAATGGATTGGCTGGCTGTCACCGACGCTCGTCAAATCGCCAACATCGGTAGCCTCTCTGGTGCCATCATTGGTGGCCTAATGTTTGGTGTTGGTATGGTGTTGGCACGCGGATGCGCCAGCCGATTACTGGTTCTGTCTGCCACTGGGAACCTTCGTGCAATTATTACAGGATTGGTCTTAACAATCGTCGCACAGGCTTCCCTTACAGGTATCCTTTCTCCACTGCGGCTAACATTGTCGGGATTATGGTCTGTATCGGGTGGGTCCGCGCGTGATATTTTGGCAATCATTGGGCTCAACGCAACTGGCGCCGCATCAATCGCGACTGCATGCCTTGTTGGCTCGCTCATTTTTGCGGTCCGATCAAACGTGTCCAAGCTCAAAATAATCTCCGCTGGCATTGTCGGCCTCGCGGTGGCCTTGGGCTGGGTCGGCACTTATCAAATCGGGCAAGCATCGTTTGAAATTGTATCTGTATCATCGGTAACCTTTTCTGGCCCATCATCGGATACACTTATGGCCTTAGTATCATCGCAAAACGTACCATTGGGATTTGGGCTTGGCTTAATTCCAGGCGTTGCAATTGGTTCGGCAAGTGTTGCTATTTTGACTGGCGGTTTTCATATCGCGCGCTTTGGCCAAGATACACCAATGGAAAAATACCTTATCGGCGCATGCCTTATGGGATTTGGCAGCATGCTCGCAGGTGGCTGTGCGGTTGGTGCCGGCATGTCAGGTGGCGCTATCTTTTCCCTCACCGCTTGGGTTGCCGTTGGCTGCATGTGGATCGGCGCAATGCTCACTCACCTATTGCTACGTCCCGCCTTAACAGCACGAATCACAGCCTAGTTCTCCATCACACCACCCAAAAATTGGAAAACCGCCCTATTTGGGCGACAAAGTTTGACCTACATCAAAGCAAGGTGATCTGAATGCCGCTACTTTTTGAACCAACACAATCATCCGGAGAACATGTCATGTTTCGACTTGCATCAATACTATACTCAATCGTCGGCACATCTTTGGCAGGCACTTTTATCATTGCCTGCTTGGTACTGGGCTATGATACCATGATCCCAATCTTAATCGCCGCCGTGGCGGGCACAGTGTTGGCAATACCAGTCACCTACTTCATCGCACGCGCAATCCTCACCAACGTTAGGTAAACGTAGTCAGATATAGCCCAAGATCACTGTACACAAACCGTGCACCGATAAATGAAGGTCGCAGATGCAGAGCCCCCCTTCCACCTCCCTCAATTTTCATGCACACTCGCGCAATGAAACTCGACAGCACTCCTTCCCCTGAATTGCACAGAATGTCTGCCGCGGGTGTATACACAAGCGTCCTCGCCACTAGCAGCCTTTACGCATTCTATTGGGTATGGAAACAAGGTAGATCTGAAAAAACTGCGCTGGATCGCCGCATAAAATGGTGGGCCAACTTGGGTGTTACATCCATTACACTCTTCTTTATTGTATTTTTCATAGCTTTAATCTGGACTATCAGTACAAGAACTGCCGGTGAAATTAACTTTCTGCCTGTTTGGCCATTTCTTTGTCTGATCTTTCTATCGTTTCTTAGTTTATGTACGTGCGTCGCGCTTTTGACAAAGAAACTTGATGCAATCACATCTCACGAAACAAGCACATCAAAAATGGTTCTTCTTACGCTTGCATGGTATGTATCCCTGCCAATACTTCAAAAACGGATAAACGAAATTCACCAGAACATGACCTAGTGTGTTTACGTCTTCCACCTCCCCCGAATTTCATGCACACTCATCCCATGAAATTCGATAACACATACTTTCGCGACCTATCCGGCCTCTACGCCCCATACGATGCCGCAGTCGCCCCAGATCCAAAACTGATCAAATTCAACCACGCACTCGCGGACGAACTCGGCCTTGATGTCGCCAACCTCGACCTCGCCTCCATTTTCTCTGGCGCACTCAAACCAGACGGCGCGGATACGCTGGCCCAAGCATATGCAGGCCACCAATTCGGTGGCTTCTCCCCCCAACTCGGCGACGGTCGCGCACTGTTGTTGGGCGAGATCATCACCCCTGACAACAAACGCATCGACATCCAACTAAAAGGCTCCGGCCGCACTCCCTTTTCGCGAAGCGGCGACGGCAAAGCAGGTCTTGGCCCTGTCCTACGTGAATATCTAGTGGCCGAAGCAATGCATGCATTAGGCGTGCCAACCACCCGCGCACTTGCCGCCGTTACCACGGGCGAACGCGTGCAACGCGAAACCGCCCAAACAGGCGCTGTCCTAACCCGCACTGCCGCCAGCCACATTCGTGTCGGCACCTTCCAATTCTTCGCTGCACGCGGCGAGACTGAAAAACTCAAACAACTGGCGGATTACACAATAAATCGCCATTATCCAGACGCGATAAACGTCGAAAACCCATACCTCGAACTCCTTAAATCGGCCGCCAACGCCCAAGCATACCTGATCGCAAAATGGATTGGTCTTGGATTTATCCACGGTGTGATGAATACCGACAACGTCACATTATCTGGCGAAACAATCGACTACGGCCCCTGTGCATTCATGGATCATTATGACGCCAATGCAGTATTCTCTTCCATCGACACGCAAGGGCGCTATGCCTATGCAAACCAACCCTTAATCGCACGCTGGAATCTTGCCCGTTTGGCGGAATCTTTGATCCCCTTGATAAACACAGACCAAGACATCGCAATCACCCAGGCCACTGAAATCATCGAAACATTCTCTGCCCTCTACGAAACCCATTGGCAGACTGAAATGCGCCGCAAATTCGGCTTTGAAATCACACAAGATGATGACGCCTACCTATTCGATACATTCTTTGAAACCATGAATGACAACATGGTCGACTTCACCCTCGCCTTTCGCGCGTTGGCTGATTTGGCGGACGGTAACGCCACACCACTGCGCGACCTGTACCTGACGCCCTCTGCAACGGATGCATGGATAAAACGTTTCGAAATCCGCATTACGAACGAACCAAACGCGGCCCAAAATATCCGCGCCGCCAACCCGATCTATATCCCCCGCAATCATTTGATCGAAGCCGCCCTAAAAGCCGCCCAAACAGACGGCGATTACGCGCAATTCGAACAGCTTTTGGCCATCATCACCAACCCGTTTAGTGAACAGCCGGGCAAAGAGGTCTATGCCAAGCCGCCATTGATGGTCGATCCAAGTTATAAAACCTTCTGCGGCACCTGAAAATCGCTTGCCCTTGGCGAACTGATTGATAATCTCACGCCAAGGAGACACCGCATGAACTTTGACAAGCCAATCAATCGCCTAAACACTCATTCCGCAAAATGGGACATGATGAAACCGCTTTACGGCGTTGACCCTGAAAAGGGCACATCAATGTGGGTGGCGGACATGGATTTCGAACCACCCGTAGCAGTATCAGATGCGCTTAAAACGATGGCTGACCAAGGTGTCTATGGCTATTATGGCAATGACGGCGATTACCGCAACGCCATCTGTGGTTGGATGGATCGCCGCCATGGTTGGAACGTTAACCCAGCACATATTTTCACGACACACGGCTTGGTGAACGGAACAGCCCTGTGCGTTCAAACATTCACCGAACCGGGCGATGGCGTCGTGCTGTTCACCCCCGTTTACCACGCATTCGCACGCGTAATTAGCGCTGCAAATCGCCGCGTGGTCGAATGTAAATTGGCCCAAAACGATGGTCGCTATGAAATGGATTTTGACGCCTATGATGCGCAAATGGATGGATCAGAAAAAATGGTCATCCTATGTTCGCCCCACAATCCAGGTGGCCGCGTGTGGACAGTTGACGAACTCAAACAAGTCGCCGCATTCGCACAACGCCACGATCTGATCTTGGTGTCCGATGAAATCCACCACGATCTGACATTTGGCGCAAAACACACTGCCATGCCACTGGCCGCACCTGAAATCACAGATCGTTTGGTAATGATGACCGCCAGCACAAAAACTTTCAACATCGCAGGTTGTCACACTGGAAACGTCATCATCGCCGATGAAAAACTACGCGCTAAATTTGCGACCACCATCAACGCGACCGGCACGTCGGCCAATTCATTCGGCCTGTACATGACCCAAGCCGCCTACAATCACGGCGATGAATGGGTCGATGCATTGTGCGACTATCTCGATGGCAATCGCAAAATCGTCGATGATACCATGGCGAAAATCCCGGGCATCAAATCCATGCCAATGGAAGCCACATACCTATCATGGGTCGATTTTGCAGACACAGGCATGACCAAATCAGAATACACTGACCGCGTACAGAAACAGGCTTATATTGCCGCAAATCACGGCGAAACGTTTGGTGCAGGCGGCGAAACTTTTTTACGTTTCAACTTCGCCACACAACGCGAACAACTCGTTGGCGCAATGGAACGCCTCACAGAAGCATTCAGCGATTTACAATAGGGCTTGGGCGTTGCAATTCGCCCACCCATTCGTCATATATAGCTAAACACAACGACAAAGACGGTCATCATGCAAAACTATCTCGAATTCGAAAAACCGCTCGCTGAAATCGAAGGCAAGGCGGTCGAACTGCGCGCCCTCGCAGAACGATCCGAAGATAACATGGACATCGAGCAAGAAGCGGCGGCACTGGACAAAAAAGCCCAGTCCATGCTGACCGATTTGTACAAAGATTTGAATCCATGGCGCAAATGTCAGGTGGCCCGCCACCAAGACCGCCCACATTGTCAGGATTACATCCGCGAACTCTTCACCGAATACACACCACTGCAGGGTGACCGCAATTTCGCAGACGACGCGGCTGTTATGGGCGGCTTGGCCCGTTTCAAAGATCAACCTGTCGTGGTCATCGGCCACGAAAAAGGTTCGGACACATCCAGCCGCATTAAACGTAATTTCGGCATGGCCCGCCCCGAAGGTTATCGCAAAGCAATTCGCCTAATGGAAATGGCCGATAAATTTGGCCTACCTATTATTACATTGGTCGACACACCCGGCGCATACCCCGGCAAAGGCGCCGAAGAACGCGGCCAATCCGAAGCAATCGCTCGCTCCACTGAAAAATGTTTACAGGTCGGCGTTCCATTGATTTCCATCATCACAGGCGAAGGCGGCTCAGGCGGCGCGGTTGCATTTGCGACGGCTGACAAATTGCTGATGTTGGAACACTCTGTCTATTCCGTCATCTCACCCGAAGGCTGTGCATCCATCTTGTGGAAAGACGCCGAAAAAATGCGCGAAGCAGCTGCAGCATTACGTCTAACAGCGCAGGATTTGGAAAAACTCGGCGTGGCGGACATGGTTTTGCCGGAACCCATGGGTGGCGCACAACGTAATCACGCGCAAACTTACACAACCGTCAGTGACGCAATCAGCGCATGTCTGGACGAATTAAAAGACTTCAAACCAAAAGAGCTGATAAACAATCGTCGCCAAAAGTTCCTCGATCTCGGATCCAAGGGACTTTAACCCGCCTTTCCTTGTTTAAATATCCTCCGCGCAAAACGCATTAACCTTTGTTGATACAAATGGTTGATGCTGCGGGTCCGTTTTATTTGTCGACGCAATACAGACAAACTACCGACGTGACGCTGACATGATATTTATCGGCTCTGTTCAAAAATTAATTGACTTACACAGTACGCTACCATTCATGTGGCGCGAACAACACTTAACCTACCACATCGTATCTTTCGCACGACGTGGCCATTCATGATCATATTCCGACCCATCAATTTCTTGATTGCTCATCTCTTCCAAAATTTGACCGGCAGTTGGCAAATTATTTAGATTGGGCCAGCTGTCAGCGTTCCAAATATCCGCACGTTTCACTGCACGCGCGCATTGAAAATAAATCTCGGTGATATGGATCACAATGACGGAACGTGGCCGTGCGCCGCGCTCTTCAAATCGATCAATCAAATCCGCGTCCACAGATACCTGCGCGCACCCATTTATGCGTGTCACCATATTGGAGCCAGCGGTCATTAACATCACTGCTACACGGCCATCACGCACGATATTTCGCAACGAATCCATACGGTTATTGCCTCGCCAGTCAGGCATCAAAACCGTCTTATCATCTAATTCATACAGTACATTTTTGATGTCACCACGCGGGCTGGCATCCACACCTTCGGGTCCAACAGTGGCCAAGGCGCATAACGGTGATGCCTCTATCAATTTGCGATATTGGGGGGTAATACGATCCGCTACTTTGCGCAATGACGCCGCTCCAGGCGTGCCATAAATCTGCTCCAATTCTTCAACCGAACTCACAACTTGCACATCACATCCCCTTGTTAAAACCCGCCTCAGCGTTTAATTTGTCCGAAGCCGTCTCGATGGCCTCTTCCATATAGTTCACGAACTTAGACAATTCCAAATCGGCAGGAACCTGTTCCATATATTCCAAAACAGCAGTACCACGTTTGCGCAATAAACTATGCTTTGGCCAAAACAGGCCAACATTCGTCGCCGCCATCACACAAGGCCGCCCCATACGCAAACAGATCACCGCAGCACCAACCTTATAAGGCATTGATTTACCAGGCGCGACGCGCGTGCCCTGCGGGTAAATAACCAACTGCGTGTCGCCATCATGCTTATTCACACCAGACATCATCTGGTTCACAGCTTTGGATTTTTGCCCACGTTTCACAGGCGCCGTTCCAATGCGGCGTCCATAAAACCCGACGATAGGAACATAAACCAATTCCTGCTTCATCACATAGTTCACATTGGGCAGATAATAGGCATGTAAAATCACATCGAAAAAGCTTTGATGCTTTGACGCGACAACAACATTACCCGTGGGGATCGTTCCTCGTTGTTCAACTTTCAAGCCACAAATTACACGCGCCAACCATATAACAGACCCGCAAAAACGGCGGATAACCCAGTAGGTCGCTCTACGTGAAATTAGCGCGGGAATTGCCCCCAAGACACCGAAAATAACCATCGAGGTATACATCGATATGATAAAAATAATGGACAGAAAATATTGAATAATAATCATTTAAGTCATCCTTTCCAAGGAACGCGTCGCGGCAAACCGTGTGCTCCAAAACGCCACAAATGCTGCAATGGGTGGGATGACCAAAGGAATTAACCAATGCCACCCACGAAACCCTAGGCCCGTCAAAAACGCGCCCTCTTCCGCTGCTGCGGGCAGTGCGAAAATCCCAACCATACCGATCAACATACCGACACAAGCACCCAACGTTGCACGCACAGTAAAGCGGCGCACAAATGCCTTGGCGATGTAGCTGTCACGCGCACCGATCAAGCGTAAAACATGGATCACTTGACGGTTCGCCGCCAACGCCGCTTGGGCCGCCAACGTAATCATTGCCGCCGTTGCACCTAAAATAAGGACCATTGAAAACAACCCCAACAAACGCAATCGCGCCGCAGCAGCAGCCAAAGGACGACGCCAACGCGTGTGATCATCCAACACAGCCCCCGGTGCTTCGGCTGTTAATCTAAGACGTAAACCATCCATATCGGGGCCCACTTCTTGCTCGACAACCTCGATCAAACTGGGGATCGGTAAATTTTCCAAGGGTAAATCAGAACCAAACCAAGGCTCTAATAACGCACGTTGCTCCGCCTCTGTCATCAATCTTGCCGATGCAATTCCAGGTGTTGTTTCCAGTATTTTCATCACTGCATTCGACTGCGCAACCAGCTGCGCATCAGGTGCCGAAATCCGAACAGTAGACGTTTTCGCCAACTCGGCTGACCAACGATCCGCTAACCGCCCCGTCGCCAAAGAAAGCGCCAATGCAAACACCGTCAAAAATGCCATCGCAGCAGCGGTAAATCCAGTTAATCGTGCTGTAAATCCGGTTGGGGGAACAATACGATCCGCTTGTTTATCACCCGCAAACAATCCAGCCAATCCGCCTAAATTTCCCATTACAAATCCGCCCCAGCCAAGTGAACTTGTTTTCCTTGGATACGTAAAACACGCGCCGAAACCAATTGGCGTGATGCGCGGATCAAGTTCATATCATGGGTCGCCATTAAAACAGTTTTTCCCATTTTATTCAGCTCAATCAACAGATTGAGCAATCTTTGCGCCATTTCCCAATCCAAGTTCCCTGTCGGTTCGTCCGCGATTATCACCTCTGGTGACAAAATCACCGCACGCGCCAACGCCGCACGTTGGCGTTCGCCCCCGGACAATTGTGGCGGCAACGCATTCATGTGATCTGTCAAGCTCACCCACTTTAACAATTGGTTTAGGTTTCCCAAATCTTGGTTTACATCACCACCGGACACTTGACTGGGCAACAGGATATTTTCTGCGACGGATAGGTGATCCAAAAACTGACAATCTTGATGCACAACGCCGATACGACGACGTACAATCGCGACGTCGTCACGGTCCATTGCGCGCACATCTTTGCCAAAAACTTTTATCGTGCCTGTGGTCGGCATCAACGCTTGATAGCACATTTTCATCAACGTGGTTTTACCCGAACCAGACGGCCCTGTAAGAAAATGAAAACTGCCCTTCGTTAGGTGCAAATCTACATCACGAAAAATATCCCCGCCACCGTAGCTAAAGCCCGCTTTTTTAAGCTCGATCAAAGCATGCACCCCATTTGATAAAAACGATTCCTTGTTGGGCTGGACTGTAAAGCAAAATAGTGTAATTTTACCAGATAGTTGGTTGAAACTATTTCTAGACTTTGCCTTACATAGTCTGTTTATTACCACAAGACCAACGGAAATAATCGAGGGGTTCGTTATGCGGATTGTTTGCCCAAATTGTGCGTCACAATATGAAGTCGCTGAAGATGCCATTCCAGAGGCAGGTCGCGATGTGCAATGCGCAAAATGCGCCGAGATTTGGTTTCAAGACCGTCCAATGAAATTAACAATGGAAGAGGCACCTTTGCCTCTTGAACCATCCATCGCACCAGAGCCAGAAGCGCCTGCAATCGAGACACCGGATCAAACACCCCCACCAGCAGAACCAACACAAGCCGCAGAAACAGCAGAAGTTTCTGCAGTATTTAGATCATTGCGGGCAGACCGCGCGCCAACCGCTGAACCCAGCCCTGCTCCAACACCAGTTGTTGAACCTGCACCAGAACCAGCGCCCATTGCTGAAGTCCCACGCCAGCGTCAGCCAATCAGCCCCGAAGTACAAAGCATCTTGCAAGAAGAAGCAAACTTTGCAGCAAGCCAGCTGAACAAACCGACCGAAGCCGTCGTTGAAACACCCACAGAAGTCGTAACACAAGCGCAACCAGAAGAAGTTGCCCATCAACCCGAGCTTGAAGAACTGGCCCGTAAGATGCGCGCCCTTGAAGAAGAGCGCGATCAACTGGTTCGCAAACAAGCTGAAACAGACCCACGCGAAAGCGTCACACTGGCCAGCGCCAAAAGCTTGCGTGACATTTTGGAATCAGAAGCAATCGATCCCATCGATATCACCGATGCGGGACGCACACCTGTCGCGTCAGAACCATCGTTGGAAAAACTCGGCCTGCGCCGACCAACACCAATCATTCGCCCCGACGAAGACGTTACCACGATCACACCAGTACGCATTGTTGAAACAGACGGAACACAGCCTACAAAAGATACCACAGCCAAATCGGACGTTCCTGAAATCAAGATGGGCAAAGCCATCTTTGCGGACATCGATGAATTAAGCCCAAGCATCGAAGAAGACGGCGATGACGCGGCCGATAGCTCAGAAGACGATTTAATTAACTTTAACGATGAAGACATCAAAGAAACCGCCAGCAAGTTTTCTATTGGGTTTTTGGCGGCGTTCGTATTGGCAATATTTGCGACAACAATGTACATGTTTGCCCCAAAAATCGCAGGTTCCGTGCCCGCCGTCAGTGGCTTTATGACAGCGTATCATACAACGATTGATGACCAGCGTATGGTTTTGCAAGACATGTATTACCAAGGTGGTGAACCCGGATTTGATACATTGCTTAAGAATGCAAAAGATAAATACTTGCCTTAAAATCGCCTAAAAACGATCCAGCAAACGTTCCAAATAATCTAATTCAAACTCTGGGCGTGTCCGATCTTGGGCGCGGCCTTTTAGATCGTTCAGCAAATCCTGATACGCTTTGCGACGTCCAGCATTATCCAAACCTTCGTTCAGAGCATTGTCATCCAACGTGCTGCCAGATTGATTGCCACCATTTGGACGACCCAGCGGATCACGGCCTGCGATTTGGCTGTTTCCAGCATCTTGTGTTTCGCCTTGTGAACCGTTTTGCGCGCCACGCTCTTGCTCGTTCATTGCGCGCATACCACGGCGCAATGATTGCAATGCATCGGATTGTTGATCCAAAGCTTGCCCAAAATCGCCTTCTCGTAGGCTCTCTTCGGCATTGCCCATTTCACGTTCGGCATCATTCAGCGCATCGCGCGCGACGTCACCTACGCTACTGCCGTCGTTTGGCAGATTGCCACGTTGTCTACTCAACATATCACGCAGGGCTTTTTGACGGCCGGCTAAATCAGATTGGCCTGCGCCAGACTGGCCTTCGCCCGATTGCCCCTGTTCACCTTGACCTTGTTGATTACCTTCGTTGCCCTGCTGTTGTCCTTGGGATCCACTTTGTGGATCACCTTGTTGTGTGCCGCTTTGGCCTTGTTCTTGACCCTGTTGCTGCCCTTGTTGTTGACCATTCTGGCCATCTTGCTGGCCGTCTTGACCTTGTTGTTGTTCGCCTTGCTCTTGCGCATCTTGTTGCTGCTGGAACTGCTCTTGCAACTCTTGGAATGTTTCATCCGCCAGCTCTTGTTGTTCCTCTAACATATCCTGCATATCTTGTTCTTGAGGCTCACCATCACCACCTTCGCCGCTTTGACGCGTGACCTGTAGGTTTTCCAACAACTCTTGCAGCTCTTGCAACAACTCCATTGCTTCATCCATGCGGCCCTCGTCCATAAGGCGCTGAATTTCATCCATCATCTCTTGGATTTCGTCCTGAGATACTGAATCAGGTGGTTGACCGCCAGATTGCGGCGGCGTCTCTTCGGCGTTTTCGCCCAACTCTTTAATGTATTCCCGCGTTGCTTCGCGCAACTCTTCCATCAGTTCTGCGATTTCTTCCTCAGTTGCACCATTTTCCATGGCTTCCGCCAACCGTTCTTGGGCGCGTCGCAGGCGTTCTTTGGCGTCATTTACATCACCATCTTCGATCAAGATCGCCGCCGCCCATAACAATTCAGACACTTCGTTTTGAACTTTATCACTCAGTGCAACATCACCATAAGCTTCCATGGCGCGAATGGCGCTTCGCGTCATTTCATAGGCTTTGTTCTCTGAATAGGAATCTTCGGGCTTATACGTAACGGCCCGTAACAAATAAATACCACGCTCCGCGTTTTCACGGTTCCACAAAACCTGTCTACGCACATCAACCAGCGCCGCCGCCAGCGGATCAAAGAAACGCTTGCGCGCCAATTCTGCGGACAACGGCGTGATTGAAGCGGTATTTCCCGCGGCATCAGTGGCAGACAATTCAACGATGACCGGCAGACCTGCCCAAACATGTTTTGCAAAATCTTCTTCGACAACGCCTTCGAAATCTGCCGTGCCGGAATTAAATGGCAGGGGTAAAACACCTGTTAATTCAGGCATTGGTTCAGGGACCAAAGCCAATCCAAAACGACGATCAACACTGTCCAAATCCAGCGTCACACCCAAGGCACCGCCCGTCACGCCATAATCGTCGCTTGCGCGGAACGGCAATTGCATTGCCCCTTGCAGGTCACGCGTCAACGCACCTGTGACATCAATTAATGGCGGTAAATCTGACAGAAGCGAAATATCCCAGCTCCGCGATTGTCCGTTGTTATTACGCAATTCCAAAACGCCTGATTGCGTCATTAAAAACTGTGCTTCGGCCAATACACCTTCGGTCTTTGGTAATTGCGTATTGCCAGCAATCGACAAGTTTTCCGTCAAAGTCACATCACCAATGGCGCCATACGCACGGATCAAAATTTCACTGCCCTCGGCCAGTGAAATCGGCGCGCCTTCTTCGACGTCGTTTAAATATACTGTCGGCAAACCTGTATAAATCGGCGGCTTTGCCCATGCTTCAAAACTGGGCCCTGTATTCAGCGCGATCGCATCGCCGCCACCTCCGCTTAACGGATTCTGGCTTGTTCCATTTGCAAAAGCCAATCCACTGACCACGGCCAAAATACCAATTAAGCGAAGTGCATATTTATCTACACTTGCCAATCTGACATAACCCTTGGGTACCTGTGCTTGGCTCGCTCTTTGGGCCATGCGGTTCAAATGAATATGCCACAATGCTTGGCTGTTTTCATCATTGTGCCCCAAGGCCAACTCGTCCATCAAACTTGCGACTGGCGTGCCCTGAACACTTTGATCCAAACGGTAATATACTTCGATAGATGTGGGTTTTCGAACGTCTTTAAAACCTCGAACCAGCAATGAAATCAAACATGCCACAACCAGTATGGCACCGATAATAATCGCCAAGGCTGGGAATAATCCGGCGCCACCCCACAAATAGAATGCAGTTGTAAACAATACCAATGTAAATGCAGGCCAAAACGCCTGCATGACACGTTCCCACATCATCACCCAAAACGTCGCGAACACACGTCTGGGCAACGCACGCGGACGCGTTATATTGCTTTCTTGCGAAGATGTTTCAGATGTCGACATCTTGGCCTTTCATATCAGGCCACAGAACCGCCTATAGCCACTCAGGGACTGTATCGCGTTTTATCATTTCGTCAAAGGTAGGACGCGCACGTATGACAGCAAATTGATCGCCTTTCACCAGAACTTCGGGAATCATCGGGCGTGTATTATATTCTGACGACATAACCGCGCCATAAGCGCCGGCAGATCGAAACGCCACCATTTCGCCATCTGCCACAGGCGTCATATCGCGCTGTTTCGCAAAAGTATCACCAGATTCGCAAACAGGGCCAACAATATCGAACGGCTGTTGCTCTGTTCCAACCGAAGGCTCAATCACAGGCACAATATCATGGTGCGCTTCGTACATCGCAGGTCGGATCAAATCATTCATGGCCGCATCAACGATCATAAAATCACGGCCTTCACCTGCTTTGTTGTAAATGACAGAGCTGACCAACAATCCCGCATTCCCTGCCAACAAACGACCCGGCTCAATTTCAATCTCACAACCTAAATCGCCAACGGTTTCGCGTACAACTTGTCCGTAATCCATCGGCAATGGCGGCGCTTCATTTGATCGCTCATAAGGAATTCCCAAACCACCACCCAAATCCAGACGGCGAATATCATGCCCATCGGCACGAAGCTGTGCAGTTAATTCTGCTACCTTTTGATAGGCTAAGCGGTATGGTTCCAAATCCGTCAACTGTGACCCGATGTGCACATCAATACCGACAACGTCGATACCGTCCATTGCACCTGCCACCGCATACACTTCGCGGGCTTTCGCAATTGGAATGCCGAACTTGTTTTCCGATTTACCCGTCGCTATTTTGGCATGCGTCTTGGCGTCAACATCAGGATTTACACGCACAGTAATTGGTGCCTTCATCCCCAATGAAATAGCCACTTCGTTCAGCACAGCTAATTCAGGTTCACTTTCAACATTAAACTGGCGAATGCCGCCAGTCAGCGCCAACGTCATTTCATCGCGCGTTTTGCCCACGCCGGAAAATACAATGCGATCACCGGGAACGCCTGCAGCCTTGGCGCGCATATATTCGCCACCCGAAACAACATCCATGCCCGCACCTTTATCGGCCAAAACCTTCAACACAGCGATATTGGAATTCGCCTTCATCGCGTAACACACCAAATGATCCATGCCATCTAATGCCTCGTCGAACACGCGATAATGGCGTTCCAGCGTCGCAGTCGAATACACATAAAACGGCGTGCCAACAGCGGCAGCGATTTCAGTTAACGCAACATCTTCGGCGTGCAGAACGCCGTCTTTGTATAAAAAATGATCCATAAGTTACCTTATTTAAAATTGCGAGAACGTAAAAACAAATACAACGCCAATCCACAGGCCATGCTGACGCACCATGTAATGACAATACAAACGGGCGCAACCCAATAGTCTTTGCGCACATAAACCTCGGCCAGCATCCAAACGTTCATAATCACACCGACTATAGCCAAATCCCACATCATACCAGTCGTCGCATCGTTCACTTTCCATGCGTGTGTCATAGCAACGATATCGTAGCCAAATTCATTGAACCAGGTAACGAAAAAGATCATCGGCACTACCGCGCCAACAACAGCCAAAATCAGATAGATCATTCGCAATAAGGACATGGTGCCTCCACATTCACAGGCAAGGGATCGCCTTTGATCCCACAAGCCGTCAGCACAGTCGCGACAGACAATATAAGGATCAGTGACCGCATTATGCTAATGCCTCTTTCCAACGCGCCGCTTGGATACGCACCTGATCGGGGGCAGTACCACCAAAACTCTGGCGGCTGGCAACCGAATTATGTACGCCAAGGAAATTGAAAACATCGTCCGTGATATTAGCATGAACACTTTGCATATCGCTCAATGACAGATCAGGCAGATCACAGCCCTTCCCTTCGGCCTTCGCAACCAGTGCGCCTGTTACGTGATGCGCATCGCGAAACGGCATGTTCAACGCGCGTACCAACCAATCGGCCAAATCCGTTGCTGTGGAAAAACCTGTCGCGGCGGCAACTTCCAGTTCCGGCGCATTTGGTTTCAAGTCAGCAACCATACCTGTCATCACAGCCAACGATAAAATCAAATTGTCCGCTGCATCAAAAACCTGCTCTTTGTCTTCTTGCATGTCCTTGGAATAGGTTAACGGCAGACCTTTCATAATGGTCAGCAATGCCACTAATGATCCTGTAATCCGCCCGACTTTGGAACGAATAAGTTCCGCCGCATCAGGGTTTTTCTTTTGTGGCATAATGGATGAACCCGTACTGAACTGATCGGAAATCGTCACGAATTTGAATTGTGCGGATGACCAAATCACCAACTCTTCTGCAAAACGCGAAAGATGGGTCGCACAAATTGATGCACAGCTCAGGAATTCCAGCGCGAAATCACGATCCGAAACGGCATCCAATGAATTTGATGATGGGCGATCAAAACCCAATGCTTCTGCGGTTGCATGACGATCGATTGGAAAACCAGTTCCCGCCAACGCAGCTGCACCCAATGGGCTTTCGTTCATACGTGCACGCGCATCAATAAACCGCGAACGGTCACGTGCCAACATTTCGACATAAGCCAACATATGATGGCCCCACGTCACCGGTTGTGCCACCTGCAAATGCGTAAAGCCTGGCATCACCATATCTGCACCGGCTTCGGCCTGTTCCACAAAAACGGCCATTAATGCGGACAACCCTTCGATCGTCGCGTCGTATTGATCACGTGTCCACAATTTAAAATCGGTCGCCACTTGGTCATTGCGTGAACGACCCGTGTGCAATCGACCAGCGGGTTCGCCAATGATTTCTTTCAAACGGCTTTCAACATTCATATGAATATCTTCCAGCGCTGTGGAATATTCAAACGTACCACTCTCGATTTCTGACAAGACCGTGAGCAGGCCTTCCTTAATCGCGACTGCATCGCTATCAGTGATGATACCTTGTTTGGCTAACATCGCCGAATGCGCAATTGATCCTGCAATATCTTGGGCAGCCATACGTTTATCGAAACCGATCGACGCATTGATTGCTTCCATAATTGCATTTGGGCCGCTGGCAAAACGTCCGCCCCACATTGCATTCGATGTTTTTTTGTCAGACATACACAGTACCGTTTCAAAGGGGCCACACAGTGACCAAAATTAAATTTCTATGGGCCACGCTTTACACCCTGCTAGCAGTGGGTGCAATTCTTTTGGCCACACAGTTTATGGATCAAAGCGTCGACAATAGCGCGCTAAACGATCTGCGTGCTGGTGACATGCGTAAGGTTGCGATCCACGCCGAACCCAAGGCGATGATCACCACACCCTTTTTAGATGCCAATGGGGTCGAAATCGATTTATCCAAATTCAAAGGTAAAACCGTTTTACTAAACTTCTGGGCCACATGGTGCGCACCCTGTCGCGCTGAAATGCCATCATTGGACGCGCTAAACCAAACCCTAGGCGGTGATGATTTCGCCGTAGTTACAATCGCAACTGGGCGTAACCCAGTACCAATGATTGAACAGTTTTTCGAATCAACAAACGTCAAATCACTTCCAATGCTGCGCGACCCTAAAATGAGCTTGGCACGTGCCACAGGTGTATTCGGCCTGCCCGTCACTTTGGTGTTAAATCCCCAAGGCCAAGAGATCGCCCGTGTGCAAGGAGAAGCCGATTGGAACAGTCCTGACGCTCATGTGTTGCTTAACGCATTTATCAAAGGCAACATGTAGGAACCAAGATGAGGTTCACTATGAATACAATCACTGCAATTTTCGCGCCACTCGCAATTTGCTTGGCGATGACAGCAATACCTGCATCGGCCGATGTGACCAAAGAAGCCATTGCCAAAATCAACACGATCCGTAAACAAAAAGGCCGCAAAGCCCTTAGTGTCTGGCGTGAGGGCGACGTACTCCGTAGCGCCCCAGTATATGCATCTGTCTTGAACAGAAGCGGCTGGGATCGTGTTGAATATTCCGAGGACGA
>Ga0209532_1001433_pt1 | contig 18529 bp, 14 predicted proteins | sample COG_02_FD_184746 | JGI IMG/M metagenome (GOLD analysis project Ga0209532, IMG submission 184746) | Pelagic Microbial community sample from North Sea - COGITO 998_met_02 (SPAdes) (version 2) | ecosystem: Environmental > Aquatic > Marine > Neritic zone/Coastal water | place: Helgoland, sampling... | reverse complement strand
ATAATCATCATATATTAGAAGATATATTTAATGGAACCTATAATTCTTTATAAGCTAAAACCACTAAACAAATATAGTTTGTTATTTTAGGTGAAAGTTTCTTAAAAAAATAAACTTTAAAAGAAATAACTCAGTATTTTCCATTTCGTCTCTATCAATTGATCACAATTTTATTATTTGCTAGGTCAATTTTAGGGTTACCTAATTTATTGATGGTAGACATTCCTAGAAGAAATCCATTATCATCTATCCCAGGCATCACTGCAACCTCAACATTATAAATTGTTTTATTTCCTAATTTCATAGAAGGTAATTTCCAAACTTCTGCAATTACGCTTTCACCATTTGCAATATAATAAATCCCCTTTCTCTTATAATGTGACCTTCTATTTATAAAACCTGAGCGAATATGTTTATTTAAAAATGATGTTGAAACTGTACTAGTAGATGCGCCGGTGTCTAACATAAATGTGGTAGAAATACCATTTACGCTTGTGTAAATAAATTTATGTCCGTTTCTTGGGGTTAGACGAATAAAGTTTTCTTGTTTTGATTTAACAATAGTAGTAGTTGGTTTGTTAGTATTACTAGACGGTTTAATAATAATTAATAGTAGTAACATTCCTATAAATCCAGACATTACTAAAATTATAGTTTTATGCTTTTCATAATAGGAGGGCTCTTGCGTTACAGGAACATCTTTTTTGTTTCTCTTTGAAGGCGTTTTAGGTGCCATAGCTAAACGTTCCACGTCTGACAAAACTTTAGCCTCTAAGTGATTTTTTGAAAGTTTATTGATAAGCTGCGTTGAGTCTTTTGCTTTTTCTAACTTAAAAATAAGGTCTAATGCCTCGTTATAATTTTTCTCTGTATGCTTAAATACTTCTATAAGACCAATGAGTTCTAATTTAGTTTTCATTGTGGCTTTTTTATACACCCCAACAACAGCAAATGCAGAGAGCTCTCTTGTAAGCCCTACCCGCAGACGTTTAATGTCTAGATTAGTTATATTTTTCATTACAGTCTAATTTTTAAACATTGGTTTTGGCAGCTTCCAATTTGGGGTATTTTCAGAAAATCCATATGCATCTACATAAGAATAATATGTATATTTTTTACTCGTACCCCAAGAATCAAGTGATTGATTGAAAGAAGATGCACCATAAAACATACCTCTCATTTTTGTTACATTACTGACATTCCATGAACTAAGATCTTGGTTAAAAGACGATGCATTTGCAAACATTAAATCCATAATTTTCACATTACTTATATCCCAACCACCAATAGGTTGATTAAAATTGGTAGAAGTAAAGTATGCTAATTCTAAATTATTATTCCATCTTCCGTCTTTAATACCACCAGAAAACATAGCCGTCATATTATTTACCTTGGATACATCCCAAGTTCCAATAGGTTGGTTAAAAGAATTTGCTCCAGAGAACATAAATTCCATTCTTGTCACATTGCTAACATCCCAATCACCAATGGGTTGGTTAAATGATTCAGCATCTTCAAACATAGAATTCATGTTATTTACGTTGCTTACATCCCAGTTGCTAATGTCTTGGTTAAAAGCTTTCCTTTTTTTAAATAATCTACTCATATCTGTCATCAAAGAAGTGCAAACTCTATTTACAAAATATCCTTTTTCTATCATCACTAACAAGCTGTCTTTGTCTACTATAGTGTATAAAACATCATCTATAGTTCCTTGGTCTCCAATTTTTGCCCATTTGTGCGCTTTAATTGTTATTCCATTCGCATCTAAATAGACTGGATTTGGGGGTGATGAGGCTTTAAATACAGTATAGGTAACACCAAAAATAATTAGAGCCATAATAGCTACACCTACAAGTATTTTTTTTGTTAAAGAGGTGTTTTTAGTTGTTGGCTTCACCGGTGAGATTATTTTTGTTTTTTTTGTTGAAAAGCTCTTTTTATCTGATGTACCAATTCGTGCCCCCTTCTCTGTAGCTAAAATAGAAGAATTACGCAAAGCTTTATAAGCCTCCTGTACTTTTTTATATTCTTCAACAAAAAATTCTTGATTGGCGTTATTTTTAGGATCTAACTCTTTAGACAAACGCTCGAAAGCAGCTTGTATTTCTTCTTGGGAAGCACCTTCTTTAAGGCCCAAAGTCTTGTAATAGTTTTTCATTTACTCTTCTTTTATGTATTTTCCTCTATCATAATTCATCACAAATGTTTTACCATTTTTTAAATAGAGAATTGATTTTCCGTGTTCTCTACCTTCTAAATGATTCTTTTCCGAACTCAGTGATCCATCTTCTCTATACCAAATGCTTTTACCTTCGAGAATCATAGATAAATTATCTGTGGCATAAGGACTGATATTATATGCTCTACCTTGAAATTGGAGTTTATCACCAAATGAAAAATAATCTCTTACCGCATATGTTTTAGTGATTGAATCATAATCAAAAATTTCTCTGTAATATTTAGATTTTTTTTCGCTGGTTAACTTCCATTTTTCATCATAAAAAAAACGCTTCTTTGCCTCTGGGAATACCGTTAAAAATAAGTCTACTTTTTCAGATACTACTTTCATTTTTTTAGTAGTGAGGTAATAGGTTTCAATATTTTCATTTAAAATTAGACAACACCATTTATCTGACCCACAAGTATTCCCTTCTTCTAAACAACTTACTTCATTGGTTTTATATTCTCCCTCAAACCAAATACCCTTTTTTAATAGTCTGTTATTTTTTTCACTAATACCTTTTCCATGTTTTTTACCTGATTTCCAATTTCCTTTATAAGTTTCACCAGATGGCCATGTATAAATTCCATAACCTTCTCTATATCCATTTTTAAAATTCCCTTTATAAACATCACCTTTCTTCCATTTTTGTTTTCCAAACCCATCAGCGTTTCCAAATTTATAATTTCCCTCATGCGAATATCCATCATTATCTTTATAAAAACCTTGTCCGTGTTTATATCCAAATTGCCACAACCCCCTGTATATAGATCCATTTGTATAGGTCATTGTACCCTCTCCATGTGGTTTATTGTATTTAAAAGACCCTTTATAAATAGTACCACTCTTATACGTTCTAAGTCCTATACCCTCAAAAAAACCCTCTCTAAAGTCACCTTTATAGCTTCCTCCATCTTTCCAAACATACTCTCCTTTTCCATGCATACGGCTTTCTTTAAAGTTCCCTGTGTATGTGGTTGTTTTATTTTCTAAGGTACCAAAGCCATTTTTACAATTACCTGAAGTACATTCTTGAGCCCTTATTAAAGGACAACAAATCAAGAAAAATAAAATAAACTTAAAATGCTTCATTTTTATTACTTGCTTTTGGTTTGAAATTCCCATTTTCAACTGTATATAAAGTGTAGGACATAGAGCTATTGTTAAGACGAATAACATCAGATTTATCCAATGATTCATTACTCACAAAACCACCTGTTATTTTGCCACAACTTGAATTTTTTATGTATTTATTTGGGTTCCAACCTTTTCCATAATAGAAAAAAGTTTGAAAACTTCCATTTCCTACTTTAAACTTATGATAGCCCCCTGCTTTGATATAAGCATGAGAATACACACGATTATTTTTCTTTACAATTACCACTACATCAGAATTAGAAGAGGCTTTAATATCTATAAATGAACATTCTGTATACCCATATGGTGGAGAGCAGTAAGGATTTCTTCCATAACAATATCTGTATGGAGTGGCTCCGGTATAAAGAGAATTTGTTGAATAATAACTAGCATAAGTTTCGTTAACATAGTCTTTTAAAGATGATAAATCATCATTATATTTCTCAAAGGTATATGAAATATCTCCAAGACCTTCATTGAATCCTGAAAAGGTGTAAGCTTCTGATTTTTTTAACGGAAAAGACTTTTCATCTAATTTTGATTTTAATTTTTCTCGTATTTTATTACTCATATCCGCTGTTAATCTTCGATATGTTTTGTCATATTCTTTCAAATACGATGCATTCTGTTTTTTTATTTTATTCTTAGAAGTTAAGTATTCATCTGTGAAATCATAAAAATCATTAATGGCCATAGTATTAGTCTCAAAGGTATTCTGATAGTTCTCTACACATTTTTCACATCTAACATCTGTATTTGAGAGTTTTTTCTGTTGAAAAACTTTTAACCCTCCTACCATTTGAATTAAGTCTTCAAATTCTTTTTCAGAAACCTTGTGGTTTTTTTTGGTTCTTCTTAACATCTCAAGATAGGGAGGAAGTGATGTACTATTTTTTTTATTTTCACCTAATCCAACTATGTAATGATTCCAGAAATTATCTGAATTTACGGCATTATAATACACACATTCAAAGAAATCTGGCTTATAAATCTTTAAAGGAAATGTCTTTGAGTATATGAAAAAATTAACTGTAGAATCTACTATTTGTATTCTATCAGTCTCCTTAAAAAGAAACCCTTTATTAGTACCATCTGTAAGATGCTTATTTACAATTTCTGGGTGGTTTTCAAAAAACTTTGTTTCCCATATTTTTCTTGAGTTATTTTGATTGTATTCAGATTGTTCAATAATACGTGGAATCTCATTTTTAAAATCATTTGCCTTTACAAGAAAGTATATGTATGTAATGCCAAAAAATAACGTTAAAAATATTAGGGATCCTAAAAGTATTTTTTTTGTTTTTTTGGAAGGTTTTTTATTTAGTGGTGTTATTGGCTCATTTTTATCAATTAAAGGTGAAACTTCTTTGGCGGTATTTAAATTTGAGCTATTTTCATTTTCTTCAACATCTTTTATACTTTCAATATCTTCTTTTTTGTAAAGCATTGCCAACGCTTGTTGATAGGTTTTATTCCCCTTTTTAAACGCTTCTAAAGAATTTATAATTTCTAATTTTTTAGCATTTTCAGAAGCTTTAAATTTTTTCAAAATACTTACCAAAGTGTCTGAATCTTCAAATACATCTGGAACTTGAGATGGTTTAGAATCAATTTCATTTTTTTCTTCAGGTTTTTTTCCTGTAAGAGCTATATAAGCCTCTTGAATTTTTTGATATTCTTCTACAAAAAATTCAAGATTGTCATTATTAGCAGGGTTTAACTCATTAGACAAACGCTCGTATGCGTTTTGTATGTCTTCTTGAGAAGCGCCGTTTTCTAGGCCTAGTATTTTGTAGTAGTTAATCATATTGCTCTTTTATTGATTAGAATAATAATAGGCATTATTACTATGTTCCTCTGCACGATTCATGTAATAATAAGAATTATTACTATATTCTTCTGCTCCAGACATATAACTTGAAGCTTCATCCATATATTCCTCAGCCTGATTTCTATATCTTCTTGCATCTTCACTGTAGTCCTCGGCTTGATTCATATATGATTTACTGACAGAAATAGCATTATTATCACCTTGTACTTTAATGTATGTGAATACATTGAAACCAAGAGAAAAAATTAAAAATAAGATGGTAATATTTTGCTTTATGCGTAATTTATTGTGTCTTTTTATCAAATTATTATTTAAACTCTTAGGAGACATATCCTCAGACTCTTTAGCTTCATTTTTATAACTTTTTGCACCTTTTTCTGTTGCTAAAATCGAAGAATTACTCAAAGCTTCGTATGCCTCTTGTACTTTTTTATATTCTTCTTTAAAGAATTCTTGATTGTCGTTATTTGAAGGGTTTAGCTCTTTAGATAATTTATCATATGCAGTATTAATTTCTTCTTGTGAGGCGCCTTCTTTTAAGCCTAGTGTTTGATAATGCTTTTTCATTTCTAAATTATTTTAATATTTTAATATTTTGATGTTATTGTTTTTGAATATGCTTTATATTTTGGGTCCCATTTTTTCACTATAACACGAGACCAAGTTTTTCTCTTGGTTAAAAATTTAACATTAATAATATTTCCAAAACTACTTTCAAAAGTTGTTTTAATATCTGGAAATCTTCTCCATTTTACATGTTCAAATAAAATTACATCTCCTTCTTTTGCTTTGAGTGAATACTCTCCATCAAAATTTACGGAAACACTTTCACCTGTTGTTTTGTTGGTAACTTTAGCACCAACTACAGTTCTATTTTTATGATCTATGATTTTACCTTTAATAATAGCATATACTAGTTTTTCTTCTTTTTTTTCTGAATTGCAATATGAGTCTATAGCTTTTTGAGCTTCTTCATAACCGTATTTTAATGCTTTATTAAAGTCATTACATCCAGTACCAGCTTTCAAATATTGCTTTACCAAACCTACATTAAAATGGTAAACACCTTCTTTAGGACTTAATTTAGATGCTTTCCTAAAATTAATCAACGCATTTTCATACTCTTCTTTTTCAAAATTTTTAATACCAAGCTTATTATAATATTTAGAATCAAATGTTACTTTAGGCTTCTTTTTTCTTCTTTTTTTAGCTCTAGTTTTTGGTAATACTTTAATAAAGATAGAATCTGTTACAAAGGTATAACCCATGTAATCAATAGAAGCAGGTGCAATTACAAATTGCCCAGTTTTCTTTGGTGACAATTCATATTTATAAGTTTTTTTATATGAATATTTTCCATTTTGCCATGTATTACTAATATTTTGACTTGGACCCGCCAATACATTAAAATCCTCAAATGAAGGCGGTATAAAACTGGAAGCATCTTGTGAAAGTGTAAATTCTAACTGTATCGTTTGGTTTAATTTATAACTAGTTGTATCTGTAATAGCTTTAAATTGAATTTCTATATCAGATAATTTTTTTGGTATTGTTTTAACTTTAGATTCCTTTGTTATGGTTTTTTTTGGAAATGAGCTGTTCTTTTCTGGCTTAAGGCTGAATAAATACATAAGTACCAAACTAATGAGAGAAATAAATGAAATTAGCACTACCTTATTTGTATTCTTTTTTTTATTTGAGGCAGGCTCCTTTGATTGATTTTTAGGTTTAGATGGCCCCGGTTTTGTTATAGGTTTAGGGCTGCTTTTTATGCTTTTTTTGTTATCCGACGGCACCTCATTAACATGAATAAAACCTTTAGGTAATTTTTTAGATGTTTTCCAATGGTATGGGCTTATGAAAAAAGTTGCTATTTTTTTGCCCTTCTCATCATAAATAAGATATTCATCAATTTCTTTTTCAATTCCTTTAACCTTGATAGAACCTTTTCTTTTCCATGTTATTTTACCTCCTAAATTTGTTTTTAGCTGCTTTAGATATATTTCATTTGAAGGAATTCCATAAACTGGTATAGGATTTGTTTTACTAAGACCAAATTCCCCTTTCCCTTCTTTTATAGAAGGCTTATCGGATGCTTGCGGGTTAGACACAATTCCTTGAACAACCATTACTAACAAATTCTCATCCAATTCTAATGGCTCGCCTAGTAACTCATGTAATGCCAGTAGGCACTCTTTATTTCCTGTACTCCCCAATACTTTATACAAAGTAAGAACTCCTTCTTTGCTTTCTTTCGGTGATTTGTTATATTTATCAATTAAAGTAGAACTCGTGTCAGAATCTGTTACTGCTATGACTTTTTGTGAATTTTCTTTTTCTTTTGGAGAGGTCTTAGCAGGTTTAGACACTAATTTTGGTGTCTCTTTTGGTATTTCTTTTGGTGTTGGTTCAAGTTTTTGAATTAATTGTTCTAGATTATCACAACGTTCATATTTACAAATAATATTTAAAGCTATTTTATAATTTTGACTTCCTGAGTTAATCTGATCCTCTATCTTTTTTAAAAAGTCTATTTTGTTAGTTGAATCATATTTTTTATAAGTCTCAAAAATAGATTCTATAGAATCTGCAGCTATTTGTTTTGGTTTAGGTGTTTTCTTGACCTCTTTTTTTAGAAATTTATATGCTTCTTGAACAAGCTCATGTTCCTCAATAAAAAAATCTAAATTATCATTTTTTTTTGGGTCAAGGGTGTTACTCAAACGTTCATAGGCCTCTTGTATTTGTTCTTGTGAAGCATCTTGTTTGAGACCTAGTATATCAAAATATTTTTTCAATTTAAATATTTTTTATAGCTATGAAAAATAATTGAAAAAACAATCATTGTTAAAGTAAAAAATGCAGCAGTAAAAGGTTGTGTTTGGCTTCCTGTTATTAAACTCAAAAAAAATAAAATATTAAGTAATATACTAGGAATCATATACATTAAATATCCATTTTTTTTTGCTTTACACATTCGTAAAGCTCCAATAAACTTTAAAACAAATGGAATAGTGAGTATTAAGAAAAATATTCCTATTGTAAAACTGGAAAAAATTAATCCAAAAAAGATTAATGAAATAAATCCCGAACCAATCATACTCAAAATACATAAAATTTTTAAACCATCAGGAGTTATATTTTTATGGGATAGAGTTTTTGTTTTTAACTCTTCAATTTTCTCTGGAGAAATTGTAACTGAAAGAGATCCTGAGGCTTTTGAGGAGGAAGAAGAGTCCTCTAATTTTTTTGTAGGAGAAGAAGTTGAAAAAGAGTTATTATTTTTTAAAATTGAACTTTTACTGATAGCTTTGTATGCCTCTTGAACTTTTTCATATTCTTCCTTAAAGAACGCTTGATTGTCATTATTTGACGGATTTAATTCTTTACTAAGTCTATCATAGGCCTCTTGTATTTGTTCTTGTGAAGCGTCTTGTTTGAGACCTAGTATGTCAAAATGTTTTTTCAAATATTTTTAATTTATTTTATTTATACCCTTGGGGTTAGAACCATATTTATTTTCACCAATGTTACCATCACCAAATAACATCCAAAGCCCATACAATGGAATGAGTTGATACCAACCAGAGTTTCCTCTGTCATGACAACGCTTAGATCCTTGGGCAAGCCAAAAATAAAGACCTGGGATAATACATAAATAATATATACCTTCAAAATTATCTGCATCAATTGAAATGGCTATAAAAGATGAAAAAATTATCCAAATATAATAGATAATAAAACTTAATCCATATTCAAGTCTTCTAATCCTTCCATTAAAAGAAAAAGGATTTCTGAACATTGAGGGTTTTACATGTGGTTTGTCATTAGCTTCTTGAGCCTTACTTTTAAGTTCTTCTATTTTCTCTGGAGAAATGGTAACGGTAAAAGAACCTGAAGAAGAAGAAGAAGAAGAAGAAGAAGAAGAAGAGTCTTCTAGTTTTTTTGAACTCAAAGATCTTTCAGATGAGTCATTGTTTTTTAAAATAGAACTTTTACTGAGTGCTTTGTATGCCTCTTGAACTTTTTCATATTCTTCTTTAAAAAATTCTTGATTGTCATTATTTGCCGGATTTAATTCTTTGCTAAGTCTATCATAGGCTTCTTGAATTTGTTCTTGTGAGCAACCTTCTTGAAGTCCTAATGTTTCAAAGTGATGTTTCATATATGAGTTTATTTTGAGCAATTTTTTATATAGTAATCATAATATTCTTCAGGATCTAGATCAGCAGCAATTTTTAAGTCCTCACAAGCTCCTCTTTTATCGCCATTCTCCCCATAATTCCATTTTGATGAAAACAAGTTTCTTAGTATCGATTCTGGTCTTATTATACGCCAATAATTTGGTACATCTTTATAGTCATTATTATAGTAAGATAAAGCTTTTTTAAAATCAGACATAGCACCTAGCCAATCAGTTTTATCAAATTTCACCATAGCTCTATCGTAGTATAAATCAGTTAACTCATGTATATTCATATCTCTAGGGGGGTCATATATTATACCTGAGGTATTTTCTGAGCTAAAATCACTTGGATAATAGTTTAATGCCTTAGTGTAATCAATAATTGCTTTTGTATATGATTTTAAATTTCTGTGTACTGCAGCTTTCATTTTATACGTTTGTGCAATTCTAATCGAATCTTTGAATTTAGCATTAAAACCCTCTGAAAGTCTATTACTTATCACCTTATCTAAAAGAGTTAAAGTACTTTTCAACTTTAGAGTTGTACATTTATAGCATTCAAATAAACCTAAGTTCCTATTCGCTAATGCCAAATTAACCCATGGGTCTTTTTTTAGTCTAGCATTATTAATTAATCTCATTTTATTCATTATTCGATCTTCAATTTCAGACGGTACAACTTCATAAAGTTTAAATAATTTCTGATGTTGATCATAATGGGTTTCTTCAGTTTGATTTGTTGGATAATATTTAATGATTTTTTCATAATATTGTGGCATTTGCGATTCACCAATTGCAATTTTTCCCTTACCTGTTTTAAACCATAAGTAATCTAAATTTATAGAATCTAACGCACCTAGTATTTCAAAAGCATCTCCTACTATGATCTCAGAGATTTTTGGTTTGTTTAGGTTAAATTTTTTAGAATAAAAACTATTTGATACGTTATCCAAGCCGGAAAGCTCAGTTTTTATAGAGATAGTGTCAGATGAAGAAAAGGGGATACTACCTGTTCCTGCTCTCAATAACCCAATATATAATTCTTTCTTTTTGATATAATTTGGGATAGTATCCTTATTTAATATATAAAATATCTTTAATTTCCTAATGGGAAAGAAAGAAATTGTATCAAAGAAAGAATTAATATATAAATCAACTTGTGAGCCTGTTAATAAACTTTCTTCAGTATCTTTTTTATTATAAAGAACAAGACCTTCGTAAATACTTTTAAGATGAAGAGAGTCAACATCTTTAAAATTTTCTGAAACTTCCATAACTTTTTCAAAATATGAAGTAGCTTCCATAAATTCATTATGGGTGTTTGCAATTTTCATAATTGAAACACCTTTATTATAATTAATAGTTTTATTGATAAAAGGAACTATAAATGTATTTGCGATAAGACCAATTAAAATAATCGTAGAAATAGAAATGATTATAATTTTTTTATAGGATTTTAGTTTTTCTAAAACATCTGTTTTTTGGTTTAACTTTAAATTGAAACCTTCTAGATTTGATCCTGAAGCTCCTTCTGTTGTTGCCAATATTGAAGTATTATAAAGTGCTTTATGTGCCTCTTTAACTTTTTCATATTCTTCCTTAAAGAATTCTTGATTGTTATTGTTTGCAGGGTTTAACTCTTTACTAAGCCTATCATAAGCTTCTTGAATCTCCTGTTGTGTGGCGCCCTCTTGAAGTCCTAATGTTTCTAGGTGATGTTTCATATATGAATTTATTTTGAGCTTTGACTTATTGAATCCAAGCCATCTACTTGATTACTTTTAAACTCTGAGTTTTTTGGTTTTAAATACGGAATATCTCCAAATCGTTGTTCTATTAAAAAATCATCCAAATCTAAATGAACTCTTAAATCATTAATAAATGCTCGTTCACTATCTTCTTCTATCTCATCAGCAGCAATAATTCGAAGAGATATTTCTAGTATGGTTAGCTCTTGAACAATATTTAAGGTATTTCCTTTAAGTATATCTAATAAATTATTTTTAAATGTATTTAAATCTTTTTTACATGAATCTAGAGATTTCTCTAATATATCTGATAGATTTAAAGCAGAAAAATATGGCGATTCTTTTTCAATCTTATGAAGCATCTCAATTTCTCTATCATCAATATCTCCATCGCATGCTATAGCACAAACTGCAACTTTAAGTAATACTTCTTTAAATTTTGATAATTCCATAATTGTTAATTTAGTTACGTTTAAATCCTATTGTTGATTTTCCAGGATTTGGTGTTTTAGATGAAGAAAAGGTTTGATGTTCATTTTCATAGGAATCTATGATAGACTTATTAATTGAGGGTGTAAAGTTTTGGATCACTTCTGATAAAATTGAAGTGGATATTCTAACATCTTGAATTGCAGCTTTGTGAGAAGCTTTATTAACTATAAATTCCACATCACTTGCAACTATGTTAGGTGTTAATTCCGCCAGAGCCCTAAAGTCTATACCAACTTCACAATGGCGATTTTTTAAATATAGCTCAAAGAGTTCTTCACGTGCTTTGAGATCTGGAGGTGAAACGTAAATTTTAATTTCTAAACGCCCTGTACGTAACATAGCTTCATCAATTAAGCTTGGCTTATTGGTGGTTGCTATTACAAAGATACCTCGATCAGCACATTTGTTAATCTGAGCTAAAAATTCATTAACACGTGCAGAAATTGATTGATTTGTATCATCTGAACGTTTTGGCATCATGGCATCTACCTCATCAAAGCAAATTACTGTTGGAGCATTAGCAGCAGCTTCTGAAAATAATTGTCCTATTTTCTCCTCGCCACCACTAACATAAATAGAACTCAAATCTGAGGGTTTAATCATAAAAAAATTAAAGCCAGCTTCTTCACAAAATTTTTCAGAAATAAATGATTTTCCACATCCTGGAGGGCCATAGAGTAGCATACCGTTTGGTATGGTTACACCATATTTTTTAAAGTGTTCTGGGCGTTTAAGAACATCTAAAACCTCAGAACTCAGCTGGTCTTTTAAAGATTGCATACCAGCTATATCATTAAATCCATTACCTCGTTTAATATAGGTCTTCTTTGATGCTGTCGATTTAGGAGCACTGAGTAATTTTTCTCTATTTAAAAATCTTGCAAATTCATCTAGGGTATTAAATCGTTGATCAGCATCGTGATGTAATGCTTTTTGTAAGACTTTTTTTAAATGTGGTTCAAACACCTCAGAAAAATTTAATGGCTGATTTCTTTTCTCTAAATAAGAATTTAAATCTTTAGGTGCTTTTAAATCTTGGGATTCTGAATCATGATATGGCAACACACCACAAACCATTTGATATGTTAGTGCTGCAATATTATATAAATCTGTTTTTGGGGTAAAAACGTCATTATAAACTTCAGGTGCTAAATGTGCAAGATTTAAACCGTCTAGATATTTAAATTTAAAAGCTTCGTCAAAATGGCGAACATTGATTAGGTTTCTTAACTTTATAGATTCTGATTCATCACTCATATCAAAGAGAATATTATCTAACGAAAGACCATTTAGTAATACAGCTTGGTCTCTGGAATGTAAATGATGTGCGATTTCAGATATTTTCAAACCTACTCGAATAGCGTCAAACTCACCCAATGAACCAACACGCATCATACGATCCATTACACTTTCTCCACTAACAAACTCTGTTGCTATATATCTATATTTCTCTAAATTATGTGTAAAATCACCAAAGCTCAACAACTTTGGAAACCCCTCTATTGCTAATTTTAAAAATTCTAATTCTCTTAAATTGCCATCATCACCAATATCGTCTCGTGCTATTTTTGAAGATTTATAAATACTCAGATTTACTAATTTAGAGGACTCTAAATCAATTCCTGTGTAAAGAGTACAAAAAGAAGTTTGCTCAATAAAATGCTTGATTTGATAGCTTGTTTTAATTTGAACATTTTTTAAAGCACTCATTTTTAATTTTTATTTAATTATTTAATTATCCTAAAATATCATCTCTACTTCCTGCAGTTTTGGGGTCTGGAAGCAAACGCCATAATTGTTGACAATAGTTAAGAGCTCTTTCTCTATTTGGATTTGCCATTACTTCTTTCATTGCACTATTAAGAATAGTTCGTGCTTGTGAACGATTAGTCCATGGTTGAGAATCAAAATCATCATTAAAATTCATTAAAATTGAAATAAATAATTCTACACCATGCTCATTATCTAATATTTGAATAAATAATGCACCCATTTCATCTTTTAAATCTTTTGCCTCCAAAACATTTTGAGATACTAGTACAGCTTCCATTCGTTTTTTAAGAGATTCAAAAGCAGATTTTGTATTAGAATCATCACTAGAAGTAACTTTTTTCTCAAGTTCGTAAAATGTTGTTTTTAATTCTTGCTCTGCAATAGGCCAAGCACTTACGTTTGTGAGATTATCAAGGGCTGTAAATTGTTTTCTTATATTATCTCTCACTTTCATTCGAGTATCATAATCGGACTTTCGAGATTCAAATTCGTCTTTAGATTCTTTAATAGTTGTTTTTATTTTCTCTAAGCTGTTTTTATCATAAGCTTCGTTTTCATTTTCAAATGCAGCTATCTCCGATTCTATATTCTTAAATTGTTCTGCAAACCAATTGTCATCCTCTCCCTTTTGTTCCTCCTGCTCGAATGTTTTTTCAATGGTATCATTTAAGTAAGGAATATCAATTGATAAATTAAAAACACCATCTCTTATGATTTCTAGAAACAAATTAACCTCAGATCCTTTGGGCAATAGTTTACCAATATCTTGTCCATTTAATCGAACAGTACTGACCCATGTTTGGTTGTTAGCTCGTGTTTTTTCTGCTTCAATTGTCCCTTGATAAATAGATATGTTTATCTCATCTGATGATCCTGGTCTTAAATCTTTTAATGTTTTTAAACCTGATTTCTCTCCATTTGCTGGCATAGTTTGTCCTTTTTCAAGACCTGGAATTGTATAAAAGTTAGCTTTACCATTTTCCCCCAATAATTCTACACCATAACCATAAGCTAAGGTTGCGTTTCCTGTTTTTACACCCTGTATAATAGTAAACTCTTTGGGTTCACAAGGTAAATCATCTCCGATTTCGTTGGTTAAAAAAACCTCATATGTATTGGGTTTACCTTCACGTAATACCAAATCAACAATATCTCCTGTTTCGTCTATTTCGGCTTTATTACTTTCCCAGCCACCATCAGAACGTTTTACGGTTACAAAAACCTTAGAAGGTATCTTGCCTTGGGTTTTGTCTTTATTGAGTTTTACAACCAACATTTCTTCCGTCTCTACAGTTTGAGATTCGTAGGATAATTCTAATTGAATCTTGGTAACGTCTCGAACCTCATCGACAATGGCTTCGTCTACATCAAATTGAGAAGCATAAATGGCAGCGCCACGTGCGACCACGGTCATAGGGTCTACAGAAGTATCTGGAGTACATATTTGAGCTGCTAAGAGTTCTCTTAAAACGGGTGAGAATGTAGGGCCGCCTACTAATATTAATGAATTTAAGGATGAACCAGGAAGTTTATTGCGACTCAAAACTTCTTTAGCGATATCAACAGCTTTCTGAAATACAGGACCCAACACGGCAACCATTTGTTCGTGTGTTACTTCGAAATCCAATTCAATTTCTTCTCCTTCATCATCTTCCGGATATTCTCCCAAATTTGAAATTACATCATATGAATTTGAAAATGATAAATTAATTTTAATTTCCTCTGCTCTTACTTTTAATGCATTTTTTAATAATATATTTTTTGTTTCATCATCTAGAAAACTATCTATAGTATAGTTTTCTTTTAAATAGGGAATGAGAATATCATCAACAATTGCATTATCTAAATTCTTGCCTCCCAGCCAGTTATCACCTTCAGTATCTTTTACTTGCATTATACCGTCCTCTACATTGACCAAGCAAACATCAAAGGTTCCTCCACCAAAGTCAAAAATTAAAATTTGTCCATCCTTTACTTTTTCATCTAACCCATAAGCCATAGCAGCGGCAATAGGTTCTTGCAATAATTCAACTTGTGAAAAACCTGCAAGTTCTGCTGCTTTCTGGGTAGCCGATTTTTGGTTATCATTAAACATTGCCGGAATTGTAATCACTACAGATTTGAAGCGATCGTTTTGCACAAATGATTTTAATTTTATTAGTACTTCGGCAGATAGTTCTTCTGAAGAAAAATCAGCTTCCATAAATGAGGAGTGGTACTTTTTATCAGAACCCATTGTTCGTTTAAATTCTATAAAAGAATTAGATTGAAAATTTTTACCCGTTTTTATTGAATTTAATTTATCAGATGATAATTGATTGAATGCTCTATCACCAACCGATAGATTTTTCTTTTTATTAAAACCTACGCATGAGGGCATGGTATCCTTTTGAATTTCACTTTTAATAATAACACTCTCACCTTTATCAATAAAGGCAATTGCTGAGTTGGTGGTACCTAAGTCAATTCCATATTTTAATCTGCTCATAATCTTTTTTTTATTCTCCTTGGCTCACCTCTACTTGAGCAGCTTGGATTAATTTCCCTTTATAGTTAATTTGTGGTTTAATAACTCTTGTAATGATACTTTCTCCCTCATTTAAATTTTCGTCAACAACAAAAACAGGTTCCAAATTCATACCATTACTATATGGTTTATTTAAAAGATTCTCTAACTCATAACCATTTGAATTTAAAGATTTTTCCAACTTTCTCACCGAGGCCGATAATGGCTTATGACCCTTAATAGAGGCATCCATTCTAGAAAGATTGGTTGTAATACGAACAATTTCATCGGCCACTCTTTTTGCAAAAGAATGATCTACTTCACCACTAGAGCTATTGCCAAGGCTTTTGGCAGTTTGATTAGATAGCCAATCCGTTAGCTGTTGACTGTCTTGAATTTGTTTTTCAAAAATCTCTTGTTGTTTTGCGGCTAATTTTTTATTATCCGTATTTTGACGTTTGGTAAGAATGATATAAATAGTTAAAACAAGGATTAAAAATAACCCAATAAAAATAAGTCCATATTGTTGCTTCTGACTCAAGGCTTGATTAACTGTATCAATTGAACTTGCATTTTTTGAAGACGATTCTGCAATTTCAGAAACCTCATTTTTCGCATTAGTTAAACCTTTTGACAAGGTAGAAGTTACATCACCTAACTGACTAGTTTTATTCTGTAACCCATTTACTTTATCATTAAATTGTTCTTCCAAAGAAATTAGTTGCATTTTTAGCTCTAAAACTATTTTATTTGACAATGCTAATTTCTCTATTAAGCTATCTAATTTTATTTGTGCGTGTTTTTGATTACTTGTTAACCTGAATAGTTCATCTAAAGTTTTATTTTGATTGCTATCTTGTAAGGTTTTAATATCTAATAATTTCTTATTAAAAGTAGTTTCTTGTTGGTTAAGCTTATTTATCAGTTTAGACTCTAAGCTGTTAATAACTAAAGAATCTACTTGAGCATTCACAGAAAATGTTATTAATAATGTAAAAAGTAAAGAAAGTTTATTTTTCATAATTCATAAATATTACGTTTTTAAGGCATTCCAAAATCATAGCCTTCAGAAATTGATGTTTTTATTAGCGGATGATCTTTTACATTGTTAAAATAAATTTGTTTATTAATTAAACGGAACCACCATTTTGCGATATTAAAACGAGCAAAAATAAGATCAATCCCAATCAAAAAACCACTTGTTAAAGCAGCAACAAGACCATATATAATTGTAGCAAGAACAGGAGCAAGAATTTTATTTAGATTTTTTTTGCTTTTGCATGAATTACAGCATTTTAATTCAAGTCCTCCATTTTTAAAATAACTATACTGGTTAAAGCTAGTCATTTTATGCATTTTTACTCTTAACCCACTAGAACTTGAGACCTCTATCTTATTACAAAATTTACAAACTTTTGCATCCTTCTCTTCTTCACAATGTTTAATTGTATTTTTTGCTCGTGATTTTGTTTTCTCATTCGGAGCAATAGATAAGGCATATTTGTAAGAATTTAAATAAATTTGATCATCTCCTGTTTCATTAAAGTATAAAATTCCACATTGTAAGATTTGATTAGAAACCTTATCAGCTAAAGATTCATAATGATAATGATCTGCTCCCAAAGTTTCCTTGAGATACCTTAAATCAGTTACTGTATTTTTAATTAATGATTTTCCAATTAAAAGACCATTTTTAACATTATCCTTAAGCTCTAACGACGCTAAATTAACCTGATCTTTAATATTTGAAACAGGTTCTTTAATTAATGTACCATTAAATAACTCCGAAAAACTTTCATCTAAATCTTTAACAACCTCTAACAATTGTTTATTTGAGAAATTCTTATTCAGTATTTCTAAAATTTTCTCAGCAAGAAATTTTTGAATAACTGAAAAATCAATATTAGATTTAACACCCAAACTAAGACAATATTCTTGAAAAAATGCTGAATTAATTAGTTTAATTTTTTGCTCAAGTGCCTTTTTTAAAATAGCAATTGAGTTTTTATCTTTCTTAAATTGATCTGTTTTAGATTTATCTAACTGAAGAAGAAATAACAATGAAGATGAATTATTAAAAGCAGAGAAGTTTTTAGAATTAACTTCTTCTGACTTCATCGCTTTAGTCCAAATTTCAAGTGCTTTATCTGTATCTCCTTTAATTAATTTTGCTAATGCTATAGAATCATAAGAAGATACATCTTGAAACCAAAATAAGCTATATTTTATCTTCTTTTCATCAAGAAGAATTCTACTCTCAACTTTAGAAATCACATCTGAAGATCGATCAACTTTCTCTAAGTTGAGAAATGTTAGATCAAAATCAAGTTCTATTTTTTTTCCAAGTTTTGAAAAGGCTTTAAGCTTTGAAAGATTTTTTTGGATTAATTTAATCCTAGAATTCGAGGGGACTCCAATTACTCTGTAAGGGTTTTGAGAAAAATACATTATCTAAATGTAATTTTTTAAATTGTTTTTTGCAAGTTTATTTTAAATTTCACATTTAAAATATTGGTAATTATAAAATACATATTCTAAATATCAACTATTTTAAATGTGTAATAATCCAAAATCCTCCCCAAAATAGTTCGATTTTACTCCCCTCTGCTCCAAATATTATTTTTGGAAATAA
>Ga0209532_1001430_pt1 | contig 18560 bp, 16 predicted proteins | sample COG_02_FD_184746 | JGI IMG/M metagenome (GOLD analysis project Ga0209532, IMG submission 184746) | Pelagic Microbial community sample from North Sea - COGITO 998_met_02 (SPAdes) (version 2) | ecosystem: Environmental > Aquatic > Marine > Neritic zone/Coastal water | place: Helgoland, sampling... | reverse complement strand
ATTCGATTTTCATCATAATCAGCATCCATGATATGAATGTTAGTATTCCATTTTTTATTTTTCAGATTAATTGAATAATCTGATGAATCCCAATTTCCAATAAAAATTAAAGGCTGATTAAGTTCATTATATGTATTTAATATGGTTTCGATGTTGTTTTCTGGTACAATTCTGGCGATTGCCATATCATAACCTTTATCTATAAAATTGTACTTTTTTAAATGTGTAGGTTTTGCAGGAATAAATGAAACTCCTCCATAGGCAATCGTTGAGTTAACTTTTCTGTTATATTCAGTTTTTATATAATCATTAATTCCTTTGTTGTCAGCTACTAGACGAGTTGCATACTTAACAGCAAACATTTCACTAATTTTTAAGAAATTAGATGCTAAAAAACCCCATTTATCTCTTTTGTATTCAATACCATCTGTGTTTACTATAATATCTTTATTTGTAAATAATTTAATTATAGGTAAAAAAACACAACCACTAACTCCCAATATTAGTATTGAATCACATTTTTTTAAAAGTACAATGGTTGAAAGCAAATCATAAAATATACTTTGCCAACCAGAAGCCTTGAGTGGAATATAAATACTCATGTTTTGATATTCAACATTCTGCTCTATTTTTCTTGAAGAAGGTGTCGCTATTAGATAATCAATATTTTTTTTGTGAAATACTAAATTTTTCACAAGCGTTTCCCAACCACTATAGCTGGCTGGTAAACCATGTGTGCCAACAATTCCTACTAATTTTTTTGCCATACAACTCTTAATTTAGTATGATGTATTTAATTTTCTATACTTTGCCATATCATATACCAAAACACCATTATTCGTATTAAGTGTATGTATGCTCAAATATTTACAATCTGGGTGTAGAACTATTTCATCTTCAATTTTTAATGATTGAATATTATGAACTGACAAACTTTTCCCATAAACTAGATAATCTTGTACTTGCCCAATACGTTTAATTTCTTTGTCTATTATTGCTAGTCCCGCATTACGCCCACCCTTTACCGATGATATTAGTGGGAAATTCGAGATTGATTCAAATTGTGTAAGATCGTCAGATAATTTAAATTTAAATAAATCTGTATTAAAATCATTAATGTTATTATGAGAAATATTGACTAAAATAAAAATATTATCGTCTTCAAAATATATTATTGGATCACCACAATAAAATTCATTTAAAATAGAATGACTATATCTCCATTTTAGTGGGAATTCTTTGGATTTGTATATTCGAATCCCTTTTTTATCAGCAGATTCTAGAGTTAAATATAATTGATCATTATGTTCAAATACTCTTGGAAATGACAAATGAAATTTTTCAACAATACACTCACCTAGAAAATATTGTTTTTTCGCAATAATTTCATAGACGGAAATTACTGCTTTATCATCCTTAGTTTTAAAGTCCTCTAAAAAAATATAGTCTTTCCCTTTAAAACTAAAAGCAAAGGGATCAGCTAGCCAAGAATTAACTCTAGGAATAATCATAACTCCTTTGTTAAAATTTACTCCATTTAAACTTTCTTTTCTCTGAAAAAAAACTGACCAATAATATCTTTGATTACTAATCCGATTGAATAAATATCTGTTTAATAGCTTTAAAAAAGTTTTCAAATAAAGTAGCTGATGAAATAAACTTGGAGTTGAATAATTTAAACCACTATATGGTAATGTTACGTCTCTCTTTAATAAGTTTATTTCAGAACTTAAAATCATTTTCAAGTAATACAACGAACGTGTATAAACTGCTTCATAATTGGATGTCCAGGGAAAAATAGTTGTTGTAGTCCCTTTAAAAATAATTTCTCCACCATCAAGAGTTTCAGTCAATTTTTGAATAACAAAACCAGTTTCTGCTCTCTTAAATATATGTTCATAAAAACCAGCTGGACGACCTCTCATAAATGAAATATCCCCATGATGAAGACTTACTATTCCATATTTACAAATATTTAATATTTCACCAGATAAGATGCCGGAGCCGCATCTCACTAGTACATCCAAATTATCATTTTTTATGACAGAAAGTCCCTCTTTATCTACATAACACCTACCTTTTGAATTTTTAGATATCATGTTGATCGTTTTAGTTTTTATCTCTTCAGAATATTCTATATGATTTAATTTAATAAAAAAAACTTCACAAATATTAATTAATTTAAATAATACTTTCCTTAATATTTTTGTTTTCCTATATGTATTTTTTGAATTGCTGAATCTTTGGATATAAATCTGATTTATATCCATGTTCTTTAATAAATACTTTGCTTCTCTACTTAATTGAGGATCTACTAAAAGGCCTATTTTCATTATTCTTTAATAAGTACTAAATTGGGAAATTTATTCTAAAACTTTAATTATTCTAGCGGGTACACCGCCGAGTAAAACATTATCTTTAAAACTTTTTGTCACAACAGCCCCAGCTGCGATTACCGAGTTATTTCCAATATTTACTCCATCTAATATTGTCACCTTGGCTCCTATCCAACAATTGCTGCCAATATTAATTCCTTTTCTTTTTAACTTTTGAAATCTATATAGCTCTCCATTTTGGTCAAAGGAATGATTTTCGGAATGCACACTGAAATATGGGCCAATTATTGTGCTTTCTCCAATAAATACATTCCCTGCGCCACCTATATGTGAAAACGGACCGATACCAACATTATCAGAAATTTTAATAACACCTGAAGGGTCACCTAATAATAAACCGCTTTGGATATCTGTATTAAAACCAATTCTACAAGACTTACCAATATGGATAGAATTTTTTATTAGAGATTGAATCCTCACGTTTTCGTCAATGATAGAGAGATAGCCTATATTTACGCAAGGTCCATGTATTTTAAATCCTGATTTAACAAGGACTAAACCATTAAATTTTACTTTTAATCTAATAACTAAAATTAAATAACGAAGTATATATACGAAATGATTAGTGAAAAAATGTATTAACGTGAGACTAGATATACTAGTATTTATTGTTGAATTAACATTTCGTTTTTTAAGTATATAAAGAATCAGTTTTTTCATTATATTATTTTGATAATCTTATTAAATTTTCAATTGTATTTATAAAATTTACTCTCTCCACATAAACAAAACCGTCTTTTGCTTCTTGTTTTTTTTCATTTAATATATCAATTAAAAAAAAATCATAGTAGTATTTATCAATATTATTTTTCTTAATGAAAGACAATGTTCTTTTCAAAATCTCAATTGGGTTTAATTTTAAAGTAAAGAATAAATATGAGGTTATATAATAGAACATATCAAAAAATTTCACTCTATATTTTTGATACCTTTCTAAATCAATATAAACAACTTCATCATTATCAATTTTTGTATTCCAAACAGTTAAATCTCCATGAGAAATTGTCAAATCAATTATATCATTAGAATTTAAATCAGATTTATTAGAAACTTTTTTGAAGTATTCACTAACCTTTATTTTTTTTGTTACTGGATAGTTCATTAAACATTTTTTGTAGATAAGATTTGGATTATACTGATTCTCACCTTTTACATTTTCATAACAAAAATCACCTTGAATGTTGATTTTTTTCATGGTTTTTATACCAATTAAATTAAACTCTTTAATAGCTTTTACTTCATTTAATAATGCATGTTTTGCTGAAGTACACATTGGTGTTTTTGCAAAATATTCTATACCGTTATGATTTCCATTAATAATCTTCTTTTGAGTTCTTGAACTAACTCCGTAGGATATTGAATATATATCTGGTTTATGGCTTTTAAATATCACAAAAGATTTTAGCCTATATGTTGATTTTAAGATATTAGTAAAAAGGAATGAAATATTTTTACGCTTTATATGACGAATTATACCCGAAAAATAAATCTCCTCTTTTAATTCCTTATTTGACCAGTAAAATCTTATAACTGGAGCATAAAACAAATCTTTTAATTTAAGACCCATTGTATCTACTTTTAATCAAATTATATATATCCTCTCCCTTTTGGTTCCAATCATATTTTAAACCAAATTCTTTTGATTTCAGCCCATATTTTTGCCTTTTGTCTTTATCAAATAAATGAACAAATGATTTAGATAATTTTTCTATCACTTCCTTTCTTGATTTTCTAGCAATTACAAATGAATACTCGTTTGTAAAATATCGAGTATGTCCTCCACTGTCAATGCAAACAAGTGGTTTTGCAAAAGACATAGAATCAAATGAAAATGTCACAGCTCCTTCTTTTAAACAAGGATTAACAGCAACATCACAATCAGCCATTTCTTGATAATACCTATGCATAGAAACTTGACCTTGTAATTTAATAAAGGAATTCATTTTTAATTTAGTTATGAGACTTTGAAGTCTAATTTTATCTCTTCCTGATCCTAAAATATTTAATGAAATATTTTTATTCGATTTAACTGCCAATGAAAAAGCCTCAATTAGTATATCAAAACCTCTCCATCCAACCAAACTACCTACTGCTAAATATTTAATATTATTGACCTCTTTTTCTTGTTTTTGGTATTGGTTGACCTCAGTAATGTTTACTGCAACATCTGTAAATAGGACAGCGTTTTCTTTGGCCATCTTAGGGATAGAATCATAGGTGAGTTTAGTTTTACATAAAATTAAATCTGCATTTTTACATCTAGATTGGAATCCGTTATTATAACGTAATACTTTGGATGTCAATCTCCTCAAAATCTCTAAAAATCTACCCTTTAAAGTATAGTGTCGTGAATATTCCTTGGGGATGAAATCACCGGCACTCGTGGGGCCCCAAATAAAAAATTGCTTTTGTCCAAATTTACTGCATGGATATGATGCATTTCCATAAGTTAGTAAATGATATATTTTGATATCGTTTTGCAACATAGTATTTTTTACAATCCTATTTGTTAATCTTTGCCAGATTATATAGTATGTTCTGACTCCCCTTAAACCTTTCTTCCAAAATCTAAGACTTTTAGGTAGATCGTAATACAAGAAATTAATTTTATTAAATTCAGGGTTGTTTTTTACCCAATTTTCTATATTTCTTTTATTGCTTTTTCGAGTTAATACCCAAAGATCAAAATACTTAGACATTTCTAAAACCCAGTGCCATCCTACACCAATTTCTGAGCCATGATTTGGCTCACAAGCATAAGCTGAAACGAATATTTTAATTTTCATTTTAATAGTGAGAATTAAAGATTTAAAAATTCTTTAGTAACTTGGTTAAAGGAATCTCAATGATCTTGTAAACAACATATCCAAGTATAACTGAACTAATCAAACAAAATATAACAACTAAATCTGGGTAGTTGGACAAAATAAATCTTGGTAAAAGAAAAAGTGTGATTTTGTAAGCAAAAACATGACTTAAATAAACTGAATAAGAAATATTCGCAAGAAACATTAAAAACTTATTTGGACTTCCAAAACCAATTTTGTCTTCGTAAGCGATTAAACCCATAATAATTAAAGCGCTTGGAATACCATAGAAAAAAACTCTGTAATCTATATTGAAATGAAAATAAATATTAGATGACATTAATATCGTTCCAAACACAATTGGAAAAGAATAATTTTTTAAATTCTCGTTTTTCATTAAATAAGCTAGTATAATACCAAATAAAAATTCGAATAACATTGGATTTGTGAGCATGTTAGTCAACGGTTCATCAAACGGAAATAATGAGCAAAATACACTAACAACAAAAATAATTGATAAAGAACGAATTAAATACTTTTTATTAAACATTAATAATATTGCAAATAAAATGTAAAAATACATTTCAAAATTAAGACTCCAACCTGGCCCCAAAACAGGTAATGTTAAACCCACAGAATTTTTTGCAGGAATAAATAAAAAAGAACAAACCACATGAAGAAAATTAAAAACTTTCCCTCCTCCAAAAAACTCTGGCTTAAAATATAATAAGAAAGCTGTAAAAGACGTAAGAATCCAATACAAGGGCACAACTCTAATAATTCTTCTTTTAAGGAACTTAAGTGAAATATTTGATTTCTGAAAATCATTACCATGAACGTACATCATAACGAAACCACTTATTACAAAAAAAACATCAACACCTACTTGACCAAAATGTCTTAATTCATAAAAATCTAAGAAAAGAGAATTCTTCACATACCTGCCGACCTCCTGTAATACATGATAGAACACAACTAATAATGCCGCTATTCCTCTTAAATATTGAATCGAAAGAATTTGTCTTTTCATATTATTTGATTGATTTCAAATTTTTATCATGTTGTTCTTTGAATATTGTCATTACTATTTTTTGAATGGCTTCATTTGGGGTTTTATTGTTATTTATCAAATAATAATTCTTTTTGTTTGCTAAAAATTTCAGGTTAGCATTGATGTTATTAATCCCTTCAGAAGTTAATTCTTGTTTTCGTGACAAAATGACTTCTGTATCAGCAGTCAATAATATATTATAATCTAATTGGGGTATAAAGAACTTACCAAATAAATACAAGAAATTAGATTTCAAATATATTCGAGTTCTTGGAGAATCTGCAATTACATCCGTATAATACCTATCGAATATAACTAAACTTCTCTTTTGTAAAAAGTGACGAACTCTCATGAAATAACCAAAGATGTAATCTATGGATAAATATAATAAGCGAATTAGAGAATTGATTTTTCCGGTTTTATTACCTCTATGTGGATTTGAAAAGTCGTTATCAACTTCAGATTTTAGTTTGATTTTATGAACCGCTTCTCCCAAATTTGGAATTATACTTGGCCTAAAATGAATCAATTTAATAGTTGGATATATTACAGATAATTCCTGTATAATAAGATTGATAACAGTTGTTTTTCCCGAACCATCAGGTCCAGTAAAGCCAATACTAAAACCTTTGTATTTAATACTATTTTTAATGTAATAAACTACAAAAAGAAATAACAAGGAAATTTGTTGTAGTGTGTTTTTAGATATGAAATATTTAAATAACCTAAATCTAAACCTAAAAACTGACATACTCTCTATTTCCTCTATGCTCGATTTTCCCAGTAGTGTTTGCAACAAAATTGGTAAAAGGTCACTTTGTTTCATTTCATCCTTGAGTACTTGGTATTTCTCTGGATATTTTTTGGTTAAAAACTTTAATTGTAAAAATTTATCTAAAAACTCATATTCTTTAGAAACATGATAAATAGAATTATTATATAACCTTGAATTCAATACTTCTCTGGTATCTAATAATAAAAAACCGAAAATTGAAGTATTAAAAAAAAAATCAAATTGAACTAAATCTGTTTTACCTCCAAACACAAATGCACATACATAAGTAATTATTTTCTCGCTTTTATATAAGGTAATAATATTAAAATCATTTTTTTCAATTACTCTTACAACGTGCTTTTCTAACTTTAAAAACTCTTCTTTCTCTATTAAGATATCAATATCCCTACTTGGATTATTATAAGGAAGTCCATTATAATTTCTTAATACAGCATATGCTGCATTTTCGTTCAAATACTGAAAAACCTCAGCCGTTAATTGTGATGATTTGTTCATTTATTTTCTATATAATCCTGAGTTGGCTTTTATTTTCTCCCACAAGTAGGCTGGGTCTGCGAAAATAGATATTAATACACTTTTCATTCCTTTAAATATTTCTACTTTATTTAATAAAAAAACACCGTTTCGTAGATAGTCTGCAGCTTTTGAGCGATTCTTTAAATCTATGATCTCTGTATCTGAAAGTGAATTATAAAAATTAATAAAAGTTATTTCTTTTTTTCCAGCTCTTCTTAACAGAAGGTTCTTTTTAATATGTTTCATTCTTATAATCATACCCAATGAATTTGCTGACATAGCTTGTTCATGTTTTCGATACTTGCATAAAACTTCAGGAACTACCAAAATTGCCTTTCCTTCATGATACAAATCACTCATACGTGTCCATAAATCTAAATCTTCACATAAATCTTGATAACGCGGTTTTCCCTCAAAAAAACCGGAAATATTTCTTCCTCCAACTTTTAATAAGACATCCCTATTTATAATTGCAGTTGGCTGCATAAAAACAAGTTTTTTATTTTTTGCTTTTAGATAGAAATTCTCTTTAGAAATTTCACCTAAAAAAATGCCACCACCAATTTTTTTACTTTTAGAGTCTATAAATTCATGATAACAACCCACAGCCATTATATCATCATCATTTGCAATTTTATTGTATAATTTCTCAACTAAGGCTGGATATGGGCAATCATCTGCATCAACAAAAAGAATATATTTAGTTTGTACATTGTTTTCAACATAACTTCTTCCTGCAGCTAATCCTTTATTTACATCAAAGTTGATTAATGTATATTTTCTTTTATGTGTTTTTAAGAAAGTTTCAATTAGTGTAACGGAGTTATCTGTTGAACAATCATTTACAATAAACAAATCAAAAGCTTGAAAAGTTTGATTTAAAATAGATTCTAATGTTTCCTCAATATATTGCTCACAATTATAAGCGCATATTGCCAATGTGATGTCGTTCATCAACTATTTTTTTGATTTAACTGAAAATACCTCATAGTAGTAAATATTAATAAAATACCCCAGATATATGAGATGTTATTAATACCTGCGCCTAATAGTAATACAAATATTAAAGTTTCAACGCAATAAAATTTTCTAATAGCCAAAGAAAAAACAAGAATTAAAGATAATATATAAGTAATAAGACCATAATCCTTAAGATCTCCTACAGTTCTTCTTTCCCCTAACAATTCAGTTGAATCATTACTATCTATACCATAGCCAAACCAGGTCTGACTATAACTTAACTCTAGCTCACTAAATGTGTTAAGTACAGGAAGAATTCTAATAGCTGCACTACCATCTGCTTCTTTTATTTGTTCATTATCAAAGGTTGTAACAGATTCTATAGAAGCAATGGCTCTATCGAGGGGTTCATAATTAATATTGATAGCAATTGTGTATATCAAAACAAAAATAAATGAGATTTTAATTAAGTTCTTTGTATTAATAAAATATGTAGCTAAAATTGCCAGGCCAACAAAAGCAGTTCCACTACCCATTGTAATCATAGACCATAAAAATCCAATAAATATTTTTTTATTGTATCGAAAAGCTTTCTTTATATCTAATTTTTTTCCAAATTTAATTTCCTGCGTTCTTAAATAAACTAATGCCAATACTGTTAGTATTCTTGCAGTATGAGAGGGTTCTACTGTTAAAGAATTGGCTCCGATTCCTCTATTTAAGTAACCCAGTAAATTGATTATTGGCAATTTTCTTATTCCAACAATAATGGCTATTTGCTGAAGAACAAGTACAATTACCAAAGCGAAAATTAGTTTTTTTACAAAATTTTCGAAATCTATAATATTTAGTGCCTTCCGAATGTATACAATATCATAAGCCATTAAAAACATAACAACAAAAGCTAATTTATATCCATAGCTAGATAAACGAAAAGATTCAAAATTATATAAAGATGAAAAAGAAATAGCAATTATGTATAATAAACAAACAACAAAGGATTTAGAAAAAGTTTTGAAATTTAAAAACCAGATTAATGGGCATAAAATCATAGCTCCAAATTTAAAATCACTAATACCTACACCCTCAATAGGAATGTATTGAATACACATTATTGTAATATAAAATAGAAGTATATATTTTTGAGTTTTACTAGTATTCATTCTAATTTAATTCATCAGCTTCCTTAAGCACTTCATATAATGCCTCTAAATATCCGTAGCCATATTTTTCATCAGGCTCTAAATAACCACCTTCTGCCCACTCATTCCAAGCAAAGACAAATATTTTATCAGTTTTATATTCCTCTTTAGTTTTTTTAACTAATTGTTTAAAAAACTTTTTAAATTTTTTTGGAGTAGCTCCTTCATATACACTACCTGCTTGTTGTTTTCGAGGAGTATTATCCCAGTCTACAAAAGCTGATGGTATCGCATTTTTTGAGGACGGTTTTTTATTTAAAATTTGTTGCCAAGTTAGATCATAGTTTTTGAGAGAAACCTCTTTTTGAGCAATTTTCATACTACTTTTAAGACCAAGTAATTTTTTAATTTTATGCGAATACTTCATTAAATTTAATGACAAAAACAAACTTTTTTTGTAATTGCTATAACCTGGTTCAAACTCAATACCATAATCAAACATAGATCGATTCCATCCTTTTGAACGACTTGCCATGGCACTTTGAAATAAAAATTTTAAACCTTTAAACCCTTGATCAATTGCCATTTTGTTCCATAATGTCAACATTTTATTTAGTTTTCCAATTACATTTGGTGAATATATAGTCATCAGAGGCTTACCATCTTCTTGCATATATCTTGAATCTTTAAAAAATGGCAATAAATAGTTAAAGTGTGCTACCCAATCATCCTCTTTATCAAAATCGTGAGTGATCAATACTTTTTCATTTCCAGGAGACGATTTCCATCCATCATTCCAATCATGATTTGCCCATGAAATACAATAATTGATATCTATTTCAGGATGTGCTAATAGCATTTCCATGGGTTTTTCTAGCAATAATTTCCCATTAAACCAATAATGGTAAAAACAAAACCCATAAATACCATGATCTTTCGCTAATTTACATTGCCACTTTAAAGTTTCAACGTCCGATAAATTATAATAGTTTTTATTTAATGGAATACGTGGTTGATAATGGCCTTCAAAAAGCGGCTTTGCAGCTCTAACATTGGTCCATTCTGTAAAACCTTCTCCCCACCAAGCATCATTTTCAGGTATTCTATGAAATTGTGGTAAATAAACTGGTATTATTTTCATTTTTCCTTTAATTGTTTTAAAATTTTAGCTGGATTACCACCCACTACTGCATAAGCAGGTACATTTTTTGTTACGACGGCATTAGCAGCTATTATTGCGCCTTTACCAATATGAACATTTGGCAAAATACTGGCTTTATCCCCAATCCAAACATTGTCTTCAATTATGACTGGGCCTTTTGATGTAACCTCTCGTTTCAATGGAGCTATATTGAGAGTATTTAAATCTATATCGCCATGAGCATTGTCTGATATTAAAACACTTTTACCTATTGCAACACCATTACCAATAACTATTTTGTTAGCACAAGTTATATGCGAATTTTCTCCCAAATAAAAATTATTGCCTATAATTATTTCTGGAAGATGACCTATAGATTTTAATGATTCAAAGCAAGATAAAACTACCCGATTGGTAATACTTGAATTGTCACCAATACTTATGTATTTCGGATTAATGATAGTAGTCTTTAAACCAAGTAAAGAATTTTTACCAAAACTTTTAAAAGTATGTTTTGTAAACCCTGTAATGAATTCTCTTTTTAACAAATAGATAAAGTATGATAGTTTTGTTACCCAAACGATACCAATCAAAAATCCTAATGAACGAGCAAAAAATCTAATTAGCTTAATCATATGTTGGACATATTAAATTTTATTATTTGTGAGTAAACGGAGAACAACTGCTCTTTAATAATCTCTTTATCATGACGTTCAGTGGCTTGAGCTACAGCCGCGCTGCTTATTTTTTCTAAAACATCTCTATTATCCCACATTTTTTCAATTAAATGTGCGACCATAAGGGGGTCATTGGCAGGCACTAAAAATCCTGTTTTTTTATCTTTAATTATTGTTCTCAATCCGCCTGTGTTACATGCAATTACTGGAACACCTAAAATTTGAGCCTCACATACACTATTTGGGCTATTATCAATGTATGAAGGGTGTATATAAAAACTTGAATTTAACAATTTGTTTTTTAAAACGTCCTGATCTAAAACCCCTAAATAATTAACATTTACATCTTTGGCTTTGATTTTATATACACTTTCTATTAAGTCTGAATTACTAATGCCACAGATATTCCACTCAAAATCTATTGAGCTATGTGTTTTTAATAATTGAGCCGTTTTTAAAATCACATCTACACCTTTGTATAAAGGGCCTGAAATGACCGAAATAAGTTTGATCTTATTCACTACTTTGTATGTCCATTTTTGTTTAGTATTTACAAACGAGTCTCTTAATGCCTCTTGGCACTCAAAATAGGTCGCCTCTGGATTGTAAAAATTTACAATGGCTTTATCCCAGTGGGTACGCCCCATAAAATAGTGGTTCGCTTTTAATATACTTTCTTCTTGTAAAGCGTTTTTATGGAAGGTTCTATCTATACGAAACGCCATTAATTTTTGTAATAGCGTTGTTTTTGTTGATACTATTTTATTCCATACAGACATGCCTGCTGGGTAACGCGCATTATAATAAGATGGTAAACTTCCCTGCATGTGAATAACGATTGGGATATCTGTATGATTAACCAATAAACCATACCAACTTTCTGACCCAAACAAATGAATTACATCTGGCTTAAAGTCTTTAATAATTCTTATCGCCTTATTTATTAACATTGAATTTTGATGAGATTTATTTAACTTTTCCTTGAGGGTGAAATCTTTTATAATCGGATAATAACAAACCTCATTTACGAACTTTTTTTCTAATTTTTGAGTGGACTCAAACACAATGCCTAAATCAATATTTTCAATTGACTTTACTATGTTTTGAAGTGAGTTTATCCAACCCCCTCCATTGTGCGCCCAAGTCTCCTCTGAATAATTAACAGGTGTGGGTGAGAACCATAAAACTTTCATGTACTATATTGTTTTAAAAACATTTAACCATTCTTGCGCAATCAATTCTATGTCAAATATTTTAGAAGATTCTATCGCATTTTTCGACATTTTTTCTCTTAGGGATTCATCATCCATCAATTGTTGTAATTTTTTAATATATGATTTCTTTTCAAAAGGAGGAATGCGAAATCCATTCTCCCCATCTTTAATAATATCCTTCAAACTTTCAAAACTATCATATGCAATTGGAACACAACCATGCTGTTGTGCTTCGCCGAGGACCATTCCGAATCCTTCTGCACTACTTGTCATACAAAGAATGGAGCTGGTATTATATAGTGGATAGGGGTTTTTAAAACCTGTGAAGATCACTCGCGGTATTTTTCTCATATTTACCATCTTTTGTAGCCCCTCTTTTGACTCACCATCACCTACAAGTTCCAAAGACCATTCTGGGTAGAAATCAGCTATATCAGACCAAATATCTATCAACCGATCAACCCTTTTTACTCCTATTATTATTCGTCCAACATATAGAATCCTTTTTTCTCTTTTTTCCTCAATTCTTTCCGAAATATTCAAAGCATTATTTATAGCAAACAATTTTGGTTCTTTTTTGATATCTATCAATTTTTCCCAATCCGATATAAAATGTTTTGACAGTAACACAAACGCATCTGATTGTCGGTAAACCCTCTTATAATAGGACGAATCGATTGATAATTGGACTTTTGCTTTATATAGTTTATAGTACAAATATAGTATCAACGCTTTACTCCATAGAAAAACACTTTTTCCAAGACTATAGGGAACAAAGAAATTATTTTTCATAATATCCCACTGGTAATTTGGTGCAAAATGAAAAGCCGAGACTAATTTTACACTAGTTTTGAACTTTGTATCAATACACAACTCTGTAAAACTTGGTATGTTTGATGCCTGATTTAATATAATATCAATACGGTGTTCTTTAATAATTGAAGAAAAATAGTTGATATTATCTTCTGAATTTGCAAACTCAGCATTAGGCAAATAATATTGATCCGTTATAGGGTTGTATTGTTCAGAATATACAGATGTATATTGGGATACAAGTATAACATAAACCCCATGCTCCTTCCATTCATTTGTCAACATTGATGAAATACGTTCTACCCCACCGATTAACGGATTTAATTCCTGCGTATTTGCAATACAAATTCTCATTTATCGCTTAATATCTTATTAAATAAATTTATCCATTGCCCGGAGATTTCCTTTGCGTTATTTTTTTACTCGCTTCAATGCTTTTATGCACATATCCTTTTCTTTGATAATATCAGTTAGTTCAATTATCCCGAAATATAACTACCATACCTTACCTTTCGTAGTAAATAAATTATTAGACTTGACAATAAAAAACAAATCACTGCTGTTATTGGAATACTAATAATTGTATCTGTCAATTTCCAATTTATTCCAACACTATTTAATAGTGCTAATATAAATACATGAACTAAATAAATTCCGAAACTATGTTTACTAAAAAATAAAATTACTTTTCTAATTCGTTTATTTTTAATTACAAAATTCTTGAACAATAAGAATATTCCCATAGAACTGAGTAATACATTGGGAGTTAGATATCCATAAAAATATTCCGAATATTCATTATTTTTTAACGTTAAATAGTATGTTCCGTAAATAGTAATTGACATTCCAATTAATATGAACATAATTGGAACATATTTGTTTTTTATAGTCAAATTTGATAAAAAATAACCTAAAACAAAATATCCTATATACCCTGTGAAATTAGTTAAAGGGACTTTCGGAAGATATATGTTGAAATGTGGGATAGAATAAATGATTGTGAGTACCCAAATTATTAAAAAATATACAATTTCCTTATTACCTGAGTTCTTAATCCATTTTCTTAATATTGGAATAAATAAGTAAAGACCAAGTAATGTGTATATAAACCATAGATGAAATTTACTGCCATAAAAAAGATTTTTTATTACCATCTTAATAAATTCTATCAGTGTAAAATATTTTTCTCCAACTAAAATATAGTCATAGAATATATAAATCAGACTCCAAAAAATCAAAGGTGGTATTATTCTCCAAAACCTTTTTTTTAAAAAACTGCTCAAGTCATAATCTTTACCCAATAATAGAGCGCCACTAAGCATAAAGAAAACAGGAACGCAGAATCGTACCATTCCATCATAGAAATTTCCTATGTGCCAACTTTCTTCAGAGATTTTTCCGTATTCGTATAGAATTGGAGCTGATACGTGAAGTATAATAACAGCTATTGTAGAAATAACTCTTAAACTATCTGGCCAAATTAGCTTTTTTTTCATAAGCTTGTTTTCTGTTTAAATAAGATCAACTTGTTATGTGGTGTTACCGTTTAAAAAATTTCGGATGAATGGTACTCGCAATAAAACATCTTTAGATTCTTTGGAAATTAGGAACATCATTACACCATATATAAAAGAAAAACCAGAAGAAATAATTGTACAATATAAAATCCAACTAAAAAAATTTAAATTTGGGTTGATATGTATATATGGGATCAAATTTCCTACAATCATGATAGATATTAAAAATGACATATAGTATTTTAAAGTACCTTTCCAGTATGCTAAAATTGGAGTTTGAAAACCTTCACGAAACAAATAGATAGGTTTCCATAAGACAATAATTAAAAAAAGCCCTATTAATTTTCCAATTAAAATACCTGCCAGCCCATAAAAATAGCCACAGATTAAAGTTACTGAGATGGTAATTGCACTTTCTGTCCAGGCAGCCCATACATCCCGATAATGCCCGTACGCATTATTAAACATATCTACTGTTCCACGACTTTGAGTTATAAAAACATTCAGTAATATTAAAATTAGAATTGTTTGATCTAATAAATATTTTTCACCTATCCAAAGTGTAATGAAAGGAGTAATGAGATGATACATTGAGAAGACAACAACTCCTGATATATAATAACGGATTACCATCATTTCCCAAAAAACTTTTTTTATGTTATCTATATCACCCTCAGAAACAAGGTTTCCAACACCTGCATACAAACTGTCAAATGTAGAAGAAAATAACTGCATAATTCTTGTTGCTACTAGCGTATAATTAGCATAATAGGCAATCATTTTAAGAGATTCAAAGGCATAGATAAATATATCATCACTATGATATATTACTAAATCTTTCGACTTATGAATAAATACTTGACGTATTGAAGTAAAGACTTCTCGGAATTTATTTTTTAATTCTTTCCCACTGTTGATTTTAGGTTTTAACCAAGGATATTCTTTATCTATTTTCCAATTAATAATATAACTGTTCAATATTGTTAATAAAATATTTATTGTAAGAAACAAATATAAATTCCTTGTCTTATACAATAAAACCATCTGTATAAGTGTAGTTAATATTCTAGTTGTTTCAGTATACTTTATTATTTGATAACCTTTCTGATCAGCATATAGAAAAGTTGTTTTATAGTTTACAAAGTATCCTATGATTGAAGAAAATAATAAACTAAAGAAGGCGTAATAGATAAGACCATATTCAAATCCTGTATTTCCAAATATTAACGGAAATAATAGACTTATAAGTACTGCTCCTATTGAAATATATACACCTATTTTAAAGTAGAGATATCGAAAAAGAGACATCATTTCTATTAATTTCTCTCTATTTTTATTTTGTAAAGGTTTATATAAATTAAATGAGATCGCTGTCCCTATTCCCAATTCAGCCATATTGAGATAATTGAGAATATTTCCTAAGGTTGCTGTTAAACCTAAAAAGTCAGCACCTAAAAATTCAAGAAATATTTTTCTAGAATAAAAAGCTACAGCAATAGAAAAAAAATAAAAAAGTATGTTAACTTTAGCGTTCAACAAGCTTTTTTTTACTCTAGATTCTGACATTAACTATTATATGTTTTTGCAAACATTCCTTAACGTTTCTCTCCAATAAGGAATTTCTAAAAGATACCTTTCTTTTATGTTGGTTTTATTTAAAACCGAATAAAACGGTCTTTTGGCGGGTGTTGGATATTGTTTTGACTCTATAGGTTTTACTTTAATAGAAATCTCTTTAATTTCAAATATGGCCTTTGCAAAATCATACCAAGAACAAACCCCTTCATTAGAATAGTGAAAAAGTTCCACAGAATTATTTTCTATTTGAGGTAAAATGGTTAAAATGACCTTTGCCAGATCTGCAGCATTGGTAGGAGAGCCTACTTGATCTGCAACTACAGATATTTCATCTCTAGTTTCAGCCAGTCTTAACATCGTTTTTACAAAATTATTCCCAAATTTTGAATATACCCAAGAGGTACGTATGATTATAGAATTTGCAGGGTTTATTTGCTGCATTGCTAGCTCCCCATCCAATTTTGTTACTCCATACACACTTTTTGGGTTTGGAGTATCTGTCTCTACATAGGGTTTGTGGTTAGTACCATCAAACACATAATCTGTAGAAATATGTACTAGCCTAATATTTTTATCTTTTGCTATTTGGGCAAAATTAGCCACTGCTAAATGGTTGATTGCATCTGCTAACTCTGGCTCAGACTCTGCTTTATCTACAGCTGTATAGGCTGCACAGTTTATAATAACGGTAATATTATTACTCTCAATAAACGCTGCAACAGCACTATGATTTGTGATATCCAGGTTTTTAACATCTGTAAATAAAAAATTGTAGTCTTGGTAATTAGGAGCTATTTCTCTAAGCTCGGAGCCTAGCTGGCCGTTACCTCCAGTGACAAGTATGTTATTCATAAAGATTAATTGAGTGGTTAAAGTATGCAGCGTCTTTAAACAAGGGTTGCTGAGTATCTTTTGATGATAGTTGTAGTTTATCAAGTTCAATCATCCAGTCTATCCCCAGATCTTTGTCATCAAAGGCGATGCCGCGATCACATTCTGGGCTGTAATAGTTATCTACCTTGTAAGCAAAAATTGCTTCTTTACTAAGTACTACAAAGCCATGTGCAAAGCCTCTTGGCACTAGGAGTTGTTTTTTATTTTCGGCGGTGAGCTCAACCGTTACATGCTGCCCGAAAGTGGGTGAGCCTTCACGGATATCTACAGCAACATCTAAAACGCTTCCTTGAATTACCCGCACTAACTTGGTTTGAGCATGCGGCGCTAACTGGTAATGTAAACCTCTTAATACACCAAAAGATGATTTAGACTCATTGTCTTGGCAAAAGTTGATGTTAAAGCCTAAAAAAGCGTCCAACTTATCTTGCCTAAAAGTTTCTGAAAAATAACCACGCTCATCACCAAATACTTGAGGCTCACACAAAATAACATCTGGTATTTTTAATCTTGTAAACTTCATTATAATTCTTTTGCTCTTTCTATTAAATATTGGCCATAGCCATTCTTTTTTAAAGGCTCAGCAAGTTTTAAAAGTTGTTGTTTTGTTATGTAGCCCATTTTACAAGCTATGACCTCTAGACATGCTACTTTTAACCCTTGGCGGCTCTCTATGGTCCTGATATAATTTGAGGCGTCAATTAGTGAGTCATGGGTGCCGGTATCTAGCCATGCATAACCTCTGCCCATAAGCTCTACTTTTAAATCACCACGGTTTAAATATTCTTGATTTACTGTTGTTATCTCTAACTCACCTCTATGGCTAGGTTTTATGTTTTTTGAAATCTCTACCACAGAGTTAGGGTAAAAATAAAGACCAATAACCGCATAATTACTTTTTGGGTTGGTTGGTTTCTCCTCAATAGATAATGCTTCTCCTTGCTTATTAAAATCTACAACTCCATAGCGCTCTGGATCATTAACATAATACCCAAAAACAGTTGCTTTTTGTTCCTGTTTTACATTGGCAAGTGATTTTGCCAATAAATCGGTAAAGC